>Ga0209358_10000590_pt1 | contig 31359 bp, 28 predicted proteins | sample LauGreFa1BDMLBSN_2_FD_187574 | JGI IMG/M metagenome (GOLD analysis project Ga0209358, IMG submission 187574) | Freshwater lake microbial communities from Lake Michigan, USA - Fa13.BD.MLB.SN (SPAdes) (version 2) | ecosystem: Environmental > Aquatic > Freshwater > Lake | place: Lake Michigan, USA... | reverse complement strand
CCAAAGAATTCATCGGCCGCAATGGCGAGTCGAAGGCGGGCTCGCAACAATGGCCCGGATACGGTCCATCGCCGCTGTGGGAGGCCACCGAGGCGGGAACAAACTGCCCACTTTTCACGTCAAACACATGGACCTCGCCCTCTTCCATCACGTAGTGCCAGCCGTGCAAGGTCAAGGCCCGGGCCTCTACTTGCTCTCGCACCATGGGGTAGCCCATCAGGCGTTCGAGCTGCAAGACCACTGCGCGCTGCTCGCAGCGGCGCAAGGCCTCGGGCGTGACTTGCACCGGCAAGGCCGCTTCGCGGCCCAACTCCAGCCAGGCTTTGAGGTTTTTGGCCTGCGGCGCCTGCTCTTCGTACAAAGCGCGGATGCCGCCGCAGTGGCTGTGGCCGCACACCACGATGCGCGAGACCTTGAGGTTGAGCACCGCAAACTCAATCGCCGCCGAGGTGCCGTGAAAACCGGCCGAACCGTCGTACGGCGGCACAAACGCGCCCACGTTGCGCACCATGAACAAGTCCCCCGGACCGGTGCCGGTGAGCAAATAGGGCACCAGGCGCGAGTCGGAGCAGCCGATAAACAAGATGCTGGGGTGCTGGCCGTCTTGCACCAAATTTTCAAACTGCACCTGCACGCCGGGAAAGGTGTGGTCATGGAAACGGCGCAGCCGTTCAAGCAATAGATCAGGCACAGCACGCACAAATGCTTTGGGGCGAACCGGTGCTATTGCACCAGCGGCGTGTCGGCTGCGTCCAGCACCACGCCCACCACCACGGCCGCACCGGCCAGCAAGGCCAGGTACTGGCGCAGCGCGGCGACAAAGGTGTTTTGGCGCAGCGCCATGGCCACCGCGCCTTGCACCGACGCAAAGCTTTGCGCCACGCCGCTCTGGCGTTGCAAGACCTCGACCACATGCAAGCCAAAGCGGCTGTGCACCAAGTGCGGCAACACGCCCACATCGGTCTGGCCAAACAATTCTTTGGCAAATTCGCTCGCGCAGTCTGCGGCGCTTAACCAGCCCAGATCGCCGCCTTGGGCGCCGCTGGGGCAGTTGGACAGGGTGGACGCCGCCTTGCCAAAGGCGCCGTCGGCTTGGCTGCCGTCGTGGCAGCGCACATCGAGCAGCGTGGTCTCGGCCCGCGAACGCAGCGCCGACAGATCGACGCCCGGCGTCACCGCAAACAGAATGTGGCGCACCAGCACGCGCTCGCCGCTGCTGTACTGGGCCTGGTGGGCCGCGTAGTGCCGGCGGCAGGACTCTTCGGAGGGCTCGGGAATGAGCAATTGCGCGTCCAGCAGGGCCTCGATGGCGCCAGAGGCGGCTTCGCTGAGCACGCCGTCGGGCGAAGGTGCATCGCTGGCGTCCAGCAGGCCCTGGGCGACTGCTGCTTGACGCAGCAACTCGGTGCAGGCGCGTTGGCGCACTTCGTCCACCGAGAGAACCGCGTCCAGGCCGTGCAAGGCCACGCCGTTGATGCTGGCCACGGGGGCTTGGACCATGTCTGCGTACTGCATGGCGCGCTCCTCAGACGCCGGCGCCGGGGTGGCGCGGCGCGTTGTGCCCGGCGGGCAGATTCAGGCGACGCGCACGCACCACCTGGTAGGGGCGCACCAGGTAAGCCACGGTGCCAAAACCGCTCCAGACGTGCACCAAGCGGGTGAAAGGAAAGATGAAAAAGATGCTCATGCCCAGGAACATGTGCAGCTTGAAAATCCAACCCGCCTCGGCCAGCAGTTCGGGCGCGCCAGTCTGGAAAGTGACGATGGTTTGCGCCCAGCCGGCGAGCTTCATCATCATGCTGCCGTCCAGGTGCTGGGCCGACAAGGGAATGGTGGCCAGACCCAGGGCGAGCTGCAGCCACAAAAGCACCAGCAGCACGATGTCGCTGGTTTTGGAGTTAATGCGGATGCGGGGCTCAAACAGGCGGCGGTGCAAGAGCAGCGTCACACCGATAAAACCCAAGGTCCCGGCAATGCCGCCGCTGACCATGGCCATGAGCTGCTTGGAGCCCGCCGCCAGAAAGTGCTCATAAACAAAGTGCGGCGTCAGCATGCCAAACAAGTGGCCAAAGAACAAAAACAACACGCCCACGTGGAACAGGTTGCTGCCCGCGCGCAGTTGGCCGGCCTTGAGCAGCTGGGAGGAGTCGCTCTTCCAGGTGTATTGGTCGCGGTCAAAGCGGATCAGGCTGCCCACCAAAAAGACGGTGAAGGCGATGTAGGGATAGACCCCAAAGAGAAAGATGTCGAGTGCGTTCATAGCGTGGCTCCGGTCCGTGCGAGGGCTTTTTTGGCAAAGTGGATGGTTTGCGCCTGGCCGGGTTGGGCCTGGCCTTTGACCGAGCAGCCGTCAAACACCACCGGCTCTTCCCAAGCGGTGTCCAAGGGCTCGTCTGGCACCACCTTCACGGCGTGGGCTTTTTCACCGGCGAGTTCGATCAAGGCGCCCAAGACGCTGGCGTAAGCGCTGTTGCGCTGCTGCAAGGCGTTGAAGATGGCGTTGAAGATGTGCGCCATTTCGCCCAAAAAGGCGCGCGCCTCAGCTGGCGGCTGGGTGGACACAAATTGCAGCACTACGGGCAGGTAGTCGGGCATTTCGTCAGGCCCCAGGTACAGGCCGGATTTTTCGTAGGTTTGCGCCAGGTCGATCATGGCCGGACCCCGGTCGCGCGAGTCGCCATGCACATGCTCAAACAAATGCAGCGAGGTGGCGCGACCCCGGTCAAACAACTCAACATACTGGGCTTCAATCTCCAGCGCGTCCGGGCCACCCAGCTTGGCCATCAGCGTCTGAAGTTCGGCCAGGCGCGCGGGCGCCAGGGCCTGCTCGGCTTGCAAGGCGCTGCGCAGTTCGGGTAAATGGCTTCGCAAGGCAGCGTCCGGATACGACAGCAAATGGGCCATCACCTTGAGGGTGGTGGATGCTGCAACAGGTTTGGAAAATGCCATGGCTTAGACCTCCGCCTTGATGGGTATGGTGCGCTTCTTGGTGCCGCCAAACAGGCTCAGCTCGCTGGTGCCGTCCGAGCAGCCGTTGCCAAACGAGAAGCCGCAGCCCCCACGCATGTCAAAGGTGTCTTCAGCGTATTCACGGTGCGTGCTGGGGATGACGAAGCGGTCTTCATAGTTGGCAATGGCCATGACGTGGTACATCTCTTCCACCTCGGCCTGGCCCATGTGCACCTGGTCGAGCGCGGCCATATTGATACGGCCATCTACATGCTTTTCGCGCTGGTAGGCGCGCATGGCGAGCATGCGCTCGAGCGCGCGCTCCACCGGTGCGGTGTCACCGGCAGTGAGCAAATTGGCCAGGTACTTGACCGGAATGCGCAGCTGCTTGACGTCGGGAATCTCGCCGTTGATGCCAATGTCGCCGGCGTTGGCTGCCGCACTGATGGGCGACAGGGGCGGCACGTACCAAACCATGGGCAGGGTACGGTATTCGGGGTGCAGGGGCAGCGCCACTTTCCACTGCACGGCCATTTTGTAGACCGGGCTCTTGCGCGCGGCTTCCATCCATTTGTCGGGAATGCCGTCAATGCGTGCCTGGGCAATCACGGCCGGGTCGTTGGGGTCTAGGAACAAGTCGAGCTGGGCCTGGTACAAGTCGCGGTCGTGTTCCACGCTGGCTGCGGCCTGGATGCCGTCGGCGTCATACAGCAGTACGCCCAGGTAGCGGATACGCCCCACGCAGGTCTCGCTGCACACGGTGGGTTGGCCGGCCTCGATACGGGGGTAGCAGAAGATGCATTTTTCGGCCTTGCCGCTCTTCCAGTTGTAGTAAATCTTTTTGTACGGGCAGCCGCTGACACACATGCGCCAGCCGCGGCACTTGTCCTGATCGATCAGCACAATGCCGTCTTCCTCGCGCTTGTAGATCGAGCCCGAAGGGCAGCTCGCCACGCAGGCGGGATTGAGGCAGTGCTCGCACAGCCGGGGCAGGTACATCATGAAGGTGTTTTCGAACTGGCCGTAGATGTCCTTCTGGATATCGTCGAAGTTCTTGTCCTTGCTGCGCTTGGAGAATTCGCCGCCCAAAATCTCTTCCCAGTTCGGACCCCACTCGATTTTCTCCATGCGCTTGCCGGTGATCAGGCTGCGCGGGCGGGCGGTGGGTGCGTCCTTCATCTCGGGCGCCGATTGCAGGTGCGCGTAGTCGAAGGTGAAGGGCTCGTAGTAGTCGTCAATTTCGGGCAGATTGGGGTTGGCAAAGATGCGCATCAAGAGCTTCCACTTGGCGCCCTGGCGCGGCTCGATCTGGCCATTGGTTTTGCGGATCCAGCCGCCGTTCCACTTGTCCTGGTTTTCCCACTCTTTGGGGTAGCCGTTGCCGGGTTTGGTTTCCACGTTGTTGAACCAGGCGTATTCCATGCCGGGGCGGTTGGTCCAGACGTTTTTGCAGGTGACCGAACAGGTGTGGCAGCCGATGCACTTGTCCAGGTTGAGCACCATGCCGATTTGGGCGCGTATTTTCATCGTGATTCCTTAAGCGTGGACAGGAGCGCGGGCGTTGAACTGGGCTTCTTCTTCAAGCCAGTCCACCTTGCTCATCTTGCGCACCACCACAAACTCGTCGCGGTTGGTGCCGATGGTTCCGTAGTAGTTAAAGCCGTAGCTGAACTGCGCGTAGCCGCCAATCATGTGGGTGGGCTTGAGCACAATGCGGGTGACCGAGTTGTGGATGCCCCCGCGCATGCCGGTGATCTCGGAGCCGGGGGTGTTGATGATCTTCTCTTGCGAGTGGTACATCATCACCATGCCGTTTTTCACCCGCTGGCTGACCACCGCACGCGCTGCGATGGCGCCGTTGACGTTGAACAGTTCGACCCAGTCGTTGTCCTCAATGCCCACGCTCTTGGCGTCGTCTTCGCTGAGCCAGATGACGGTGCCACCCCGGTTCAGGGTGAGCATCATCAGGTTGTCGCTGTAAGTGGAATGGATACCCCACTTCTGGTGCGGCGTGATGAAGTTCAGCGCAATCTCTTTGTGCCCGTTGGAGCGGATGTTCTGGATGCCCTTGGTAGCCTTCAGGTCCACAGGCGGACGGTAGCTGGTAAAGCCTTCGCCAAAGGCGGTCATCCACGGGTGGTCCATGTAGAACTGCTGGCGACCGGTCAGGGTGCGCCATGGGATCATCTCGTGCACATTGGTGTAGCCGGCGTTGTAGGACACGGTCTCGCTCTCGATGCCACTCCAGGTGGGCGAGCTGATGATCTTGCGCGGCTGCGCCTGGATGTCGCGAAAGCGGATTTTTTCGTCCTCGCGGTACAAGGCCAGATGGGTGTGGTCCAGGCCGGTTTGCTTGCCCAGCGCCTGCCAGGCCTTGACGGCCACGTGGCCGTTGGTCTCGGGGGCGAGTTGCAGCACCACTTCGCAGGCGTCAATGTCGGTGTCGATCCGGGGCATGCCGCAGCTCACGCCGGGCTCCTGCACCAGGCCATTGAGTTCGCCCAGTTGTTTGACCTCGGTTTGCGTGTTCCAGGCAATGCCTTTGCCGCCGTTGCCCACTTTGTTGAGCAAGGGGCCTAAGGCCGTAAAGCGCTTGTAGACATTGGGATAGTCACGCTCCACCACCACCATATTGGGGCCGGTCTTGCCGGGGATCAGGTCGATCTCGCCGCGCTTCCAGTCTTGCACGCCAAAGGGCTGCGCCAACTCGGATGGAGAGTCGTGCATCAGCGGGCTGAGCACCATGTCGCGCTCCACGCCCAGGTGGCCGACGCAGACTTCGCTGAACTTCTGGGCAAAGCCCTTGTAGATGTCCCAGTCGCTGCGCGACTGCCAGGCTGGATCCACCGCCGTGCTCAAGGGGTGGATGAAGGGGTGCATATCGCTGGTGTTGAGGTCGTTTTTCTCGTACCAGGTGGCCGTGGGCAGCACGATGTCGGAATACAAGCAGGTCGTGCTCATGCGGAAATCGAGCGTGACCAGCAGGTCGAGCTTGCCTTCGGGCGCTTTTGGGTGCCAAACCACCTCGGTCGGTTTGGCCTCATCTTTGCCCATGTCTTTGCCCTGCACACCGTTGCTGGTGCCCAGCAGATGTTTGAGGAAGTATTCGTGGCCCTTGCCGCTGGAACCCAAAATATTGGAGCGCCAGACAAACATATTGCGCGGCCAGTTGTCCGGGTGGTCCGGGTCTTCGCAGCTCATGGCCAGGCTGCCGTCCTTGAGGCCTTTGACGGCGTAGTCCTTGGGCTCCATGCCCGCAGCGGCAGCGTCACGCACCACTTGTAAGGGGTTGGTCTTGAGTTGTGGCGCCGATGGCAGCCAGCCCATGCGCTCGGCGCGCACGTTGTAGTCGATCATGCTGCCGCCGTAGAGCTTTTTGTCGGCCAAGGGCGAGAGCACTTCTTCCATGCCCAGCTTTTCGTAGCGCCACTGGTCGGTGTGGGCGTAAAAAAAACTGGTCGAATTCATTTGCCGGGGTGGGCGCACCCAGTCCAGGCCAAAGGCCAGTGCGGTCCAGCCGGTTTGGGGGCGCAGCTTTTCTTGCCCCACATAGTGGGCCCAGCCGCCGCCGCTTTGGCCAATGCAGCCGCACATCATCAGCATGTTGATGACGCCACGGTAGTTCATGTCGGCGTGGTACCAGTGGTTCATGGCCGCGCCGATGATGACCATGGACTTGCCATGCGTCTTGTCGGCGTTTTCGGCAAACTGGCGTGCCACCGCAATGAGCTGCGCGCGTGGCGTGCCGGTAATGCGCTCTTGCCAGGCCGGGGTGTACGGGGTGTCGTCGTCAAAGTCTTTGGCAGCGAGTTCGCCGGGCAAGCCGCGCGCCACACCATAGTTGGCCACCTGCAGGTCAAACACGGTGGCAACCAGGGCCTCGCGCTTGTCGCCTTCTTTGCCCAGGGAGATGCGCTGCACCGGCACGGTACGCACCAGCACGTTGTTGGCTGCCGCGCCTGTGGCGTTGTTGGGAAAGTGTTCGCTCTCGATGCCGCCAAAGTAGGGAAAGCCCACCTTGGCCGTCTCCGTGCTGGCGGACTCGCCTTCCATGAGCGAGAGCTTGAGTTTGACGTCGGCGCCGTGGCGCGCTTCCTTGGCCTGCAGGTTCCACTGGCCTTCGTCGGCGCGCCCGTCCGGGCCCCAGCGAAAGCCGATCGCGCCCTGGGGCAGCACCACTTTGCCGCTCTCATCCATCGCCACGGTTTTCCACTCGGGGTTGTTGGCCGCGCCGAGTTTGCCGTTGAAGTCAGACGCCCGCAGATAGCGGTCGGGCACCATCACCACGCTGCCGTCGGGCAAGGCGTGCTCTTTGAGCATGACCAGCATGGGCATGTCGGTATAGCGGCGCACGTAGTCGTCAAAGTAGCTGCTGCGCGTGCCGCTGTCGGGGAAGTAAAACTCTTTGAGGATGACGTGGCCCATGGCCATGGCCACGGCAGCGTCGGTGCCTTGCTTGGGCTTCATCCAGATGTCGGAGAGCTTGGCCACTTCGGAGTAGTCGGGTGTGATGGCCACCGTCTTGGTACCTTTGTAGCGCACTTCGGTAAAGAAGTGCGCGTCGGGCGTGCGGGTTTGCGGCACGTTGGAGCCCCAGGCGATGATGAAGCTGGAGTTGAACCAGTCGGCCGATTCGGGCACATCGGTTTGCTCACCCCAGATTTGCGGGCTGGCCGGGGGCAGGTCGCAATACCAGTCGTAAAAGCTCATGCACACGCCGCCAATCAGGCTCAGGTAGCGGCTGCCCGCGGCATACGACACCATGGACATGGCCGGAATGGGCGAGAAACCAATGATGCGGTCGGGCCCGTGCTGCTTGATGGTGTAGACGTTGGCAGCGGCCACCATTTCATTGACCTCGTCCCAGCTGGAGCGCACAAAGCCGCCCAGCCCGCGCACGCTTTGGTATTCACGGCGCTTGGCGTCGCTTTGGGCAATCGAGGCCCAGGCGTCCACCGGGTCTTGCGACAGGCGCGCTTCGCGCCAGAGCTTGAGCAAGCGTCCGCGTACCAAGGGGTATTTCACCCGGTTGGCGCTGTACAGATACCAGCTATAGCTCGCACCCCGAGCGCAACCGCGCGGCTCGTGGTTGGGCATGTCCCAGCGGGTGCGCGGGTAGTCGGTTTGCTGGGTTTCCCAGGTGACGATGCCGCCCTTGACGTAGATCTTCCACGAGCACGAACCTGTGCAGTTCACGCCGTGGGTGCTGCGCACGATCTTGTCATGCGCCCAGCGGTCGCGGTAGGCGTTTTCCCAGGTGCGGTCTTCGCCGGTGGTCACACCATGCTCGCCGCTAAAGGCTTCGCGCGGTTGGGAAAAATAACTGAGTCGGTCGAGAAAATGGCTCATGCAGTACCTCGGTAAAAATCTGGAAATAAAGGGGCGGTCTTGGACGGGCTTAGGGGTTTTTGATCTCGGCGCCCGTGCGCAGGTAGAACCACCAGTTCAGCAACAGGCAGGCGGCATAGAACACCGCAAAGCCGTACATCGCGTTTTGGGGCGTGCCGGCCTTGATCTGGGTGCCGATCACCACCGGGGCGATGAAAGCGCCATAGGCGGCCACAGCCGAGGTCCAGCCCAGCACCGGGCCGGCTTGCTGGCGGTCAAAGATGAAGCCAATGCTGCGAAAGGTCGAACCGTTGCCAATGCCGCTGGCGGTAAACAGCAGAACAAACAGCGCCATGAACACAAAGAAGTACTGCTCAGGCTGGGCGCTTTGGTAGGCCAGCAGCATGACGTAGCCCACCGCGGCAGAGGCCAGCACCATCAGCGCCGAAATCCACTGGGTGACGATGGAGCCACCCACCTTGTCGGCAATCCAGCCACCCACCGGGCGCACTGCGGCGCCCACAAAGGGGCCAATCCAGGCGTAGGTCAGGGCCGAAGGCGCGTTGGGATTTTTCAGGGCATGGGCCATGAGCCCCGTGGCGGGATCGACCACGTGCTGAAAGCCAAAGATCACGGTGATGGCCAGGGGCAGCGCCATGGAAAAGCCGATGAAGGAGCCGAAGGTAACGATGTACAGCGCCGTCATCGCCCAGGTGTGCTTGTTGCTGAAAATCTCGAACTGCTTGGCCACGTTTTCCTTCATGGTGCCAAAGGCCGCCAAGCGCATGATGAGCAAGGCGCTGGCAATGTCCAGCGGAATGGCCAGCCACATGCTGATCAGGCCCAGACCGGTGGGTGCTGGCAGGTACAGGTACAAGCCCAAAATCGCGGGAATAAAGGCCAGGGTGTAGAGGTAAGTCACCTTGGCAAAGGCCACCAAGGGGCTGCCGGTGTCGGGGGAAACGGTCTTGAGGTTGCTCATGCCAAACCAGCACAAGAGTGACAGGGGCAGCAGCGACAGCACCCAGGCAAAGCCGGCGTTCTGGATCCAGGTGGGCGTGCCCGCGGCAATCTTGCCGAAGATCCAACCGCTGTCCTTGACCAGTTGCATGGAGCCGCCGCCCCAGTCGCCAAACAGGCTGACCGTCATCACCAGCGGTATGACGATTTGCATAGTGGTGACACCAAAGTTACCCAGGCCCGCGTTCAGGCCCAGCGCCGTGCCTTGCAGGCGCTTGGGGAAGAAGGTGCTGATGTTCGACATGGACGAGGCAAAGTTGCCCCCGCCCACGCCCGACCACAGCGCCATCAGCTGAAAGGCCCAAAGCGGCCAGTCCTTGTGCTGCAGCGCCATGCCCGTGCCAATGGCCGGGGCCAGCAGCATGGCGGTGGTCAAAAAGATGGTGTTGCGCCCGCCAGCCAAGCGAATCAGGAAGGACGCCGGGATGCGCATGGTCGCACCCGAAATACCGGCAATCGCGGTGAGCGTGAACAGCTCGGCCTGGGTAAACGGAAAGCCCAGGTTGAGCATCTGCACCGTGATGATGCCCCACATGCCCCAGACCGCAAAGCCGCACAGGAGCGCGGGCACCGAGATCCACAGGTTGCGGTAGGCGATGGCTTTGCCGGTGCTTTCCCAGAAGCGCTCATCTTCCGGGCGCCACTCGCTGATATCAGCAGGCGATGTAGGGGGGGTGTTCATAGACTTCCTTGCTTAAACAGTTTTTGAAGGGTGCAGCTGAAATGGCACGGCGTTTTTGCCCATGAGCTCGCCACGGCGCACCTCGGTCCAGTACATCCAGACCAGCGACACCCAGACCACGCCGTACATCAGCATGAAAGCGCTGGAGCGGATGCCGGTCAGGTCCATCAGCGCGCCAAACAAAATGGGCAAGACAAAGCCGCCCAGGCCACCGGCCAGGCCGACGATGCCGCTGATGGCGCCAATGTTTCCGGTGTAGTCGTCGCTGATGTACTTGAAGACGCTGGCCTTGCCAAAGGCAAAGGCGATGCCCAGCACAAACATGAGGGCGGTGAACATGTAGACGTTCAAACCGAAGTGAAAGGTGCGCGGCCCGTTGACGGTGGCGATAGTGAAGTCGGTTTGCGGATAGCTGAGCAAGAACAAGCAGACCCAGCTCACCCACAGCACCCACCAGGTCACGCTGTGCGCGCCCCATTTGTCGGACATCCAGCCGCCGACTGCGCGCAGCACGCCGCCAGGCAGCGAGAAGCAGGCTGCCAACAACGCAGCGGAGCGGATTTCCAGCCCAAACTCACCCACGTAGTACTGCACCATCCACAAGGACAGCGCCACGTAGCCGCCAAACACAATGCTGTAGTACTGGCAGTACTTCAGCACCTTGGGGTCTTTGAGTGCCTTGAGCTGATCCACAAAACGCACATTGCTGGGCACCAGATGGGCCGGGTCGCTGTAGCTGAAAAACCAGAACAGCAGCGTCGCACCCAGCATGATGGCGGCGTAGACCTGCGGCACCATGGCCCAGCCAAAGGCCACCACCAAGGCCGGAGCGACAAATTTGTTCACCGCCGCGCCCGAGTTGCCCGCGCCATAAATGCCCATGGCAAAACCCTGCTGGTTCTTGGGAAACCAGCGCGCCACATAGGGCGTGCCCACCGAGAATGAGCCCCCGGTCAGGCCGACAAACAAGCCGATGGTCAGGAAATGCCAGTACGCCGTGGCGTAGGACATAAGGTAAATCGCAGGCACGGTGGCGGCCATCAGAATGGCCATGACTAGGCGACCGCCATAGCGGTCGGTCCAGATGCCCAGTGGCACCCGAATCAGCGAACCGGTCAGCACCGGCGTGGCCATGAGCAGGCCGAATTGGGTGGAGTTGAGGTCCAGCGCCTTTTTGATCGGTATGCCGATCACGCCAAACATCATCCACACCATAAAACACACAGTAAACGCGAGTGTGCTGACGATCAGCACCGACAGGGCCTGCCTTTTTTGGGTCATTGCTTTCGCTCCATGGGGTTCATGGAATGACTTTAGGGCGGGGTGTCGGCGCGCACCATCCTTCGGTGGCAAGAGCGCGGCCGCGCAAAAGGAGGAGGCTCACTCATCCCAAAGGAGGAGGCCGCTGTCAAAGGCGCAAAGCCTTGCGCCAGGTCAATGCTTGGGGCCCCGGTGCGGGCGCCTAAACCAGCCGGTTTTCCGAGGCCAGCACGGCCGCGTGCACGCGACTGCTGACGCCGAGTTTTTGCAGCACGTGCTGCACATGGGTTTTTACCGTGGTCTCGGCAATGTACAGCGTGCGGGCAATTTCCTTGTTGCTCGCACCACTGGTGATGCCCACCAGGATTTCGCGCTCACGCACGGACAAGCTGCCCAGGGCCAGGGCCACCGGGCTGCTGGCTTGGGAACTGGCGCCATCGTGTTGTGCTGCGCCCCGGTAGGCGGCCACCAGCTTGCTGGTCATCTCGGGCGCAATGACGCTGTCGCCGGCGTGCGCCCGCTGCACGGCCTGGATCAGGGCCTCGCCTTCGGTGGTCTTGAGCAAGTAGCCCGCCGCGCCGTTGCGCAAGGCCACCGACAGGTCTTCCTCGTCTTCACTGACGGTGAGCATCACGATGCGCGCGCCAGGTGCGGCCTCACGCAAGGCGGGCAGCGCGTCTACGCCATTGACGCCGGGCAGGTGGTTGTCGAGCAAGATCACGTCGGGCTGCAGTTCCTGGGCGCGGCGTTGGCCCTGACCGGCATCGGCGGCGTCACCCACTACCTGCACGCGGGCGTCGCGCGACAGCAGGGCGCACAGGCCGCGGCGAAACAAGGTGTGGTCGTCCACCAGCAGCACGCGCACCGGTGGGGCCAAAGCCGCGCTCATGAGGCCACCCGTTCGAGCACGGGCCCTGGGCTTAAAGCGCCGGCGCCAGTTATTAAAGTGGCCAAGGGTAGCGTCAGCAGGACCGAAGTGCCCACGCCGGGGGTAGAAATGTATTCGAGCAAGGCGCCGATGCGCTGTGCGCGTTCGACCATGATGCGCAGGCCGACATGGGTTTCTTCCCGTGCGCTGTTGTCGGCCTCGTAGCCCACGCCGTCGTCGCGCACCTCAAAGCGCCAGACCGGCTGCTGCTGCACGTCGAGCCAGACCTTGGACGCATGGGCATGCTTGCGCACGTTGGACAGCGCCTCTTGCACGATGTGCAGCACTTGGATCTGCACGTCGGCCGACAAGGGCAGTCCGTGGCCGGTGATGGCCAGCGCGGTGGCCAGACCGGTTTGGTGTTCAAACTTGCGCAGCGTGGTGGCCAGCGCGGGCTCGATGTCTTCGGTGTTGGCGCGGGTGCGGAAATGCATCAGCAGCTCGCGCACATCGCCATAGCTTTCACGCACGCCAACGTCGATTTCTTCCAGCACGGATTGAATTTCTTCCGCCGAGCCGCCGTTGACCGCTTGGCGCAGGAGCTGCACCTGGATTTTCAAAAAGGCCAACGACTGCGCAATCGAGTCGTGCAGCTCGCGCGCGATCAGGTGGCGCTCTTGCGACACGGCCGCTTCTTTCTCCAACGCCTGGAGGCGCAGGTTGTCCATGGCGCTGGCCAGGTGGCTATTGAGTGCTTCGAGCAAGGTGCGCTCTGCCGCCGAGGGCTCTACCTTGGCGTGGAAAAACAGGTCCACCTCGCCCAGCACCCGCTCGTGCAGGCAAATGGGCACATTGACCACGGTACTAAAGCCCGCTTTGGCGCAATGCTGCAAGGCGGCAGGCGTTTCGGCGCGTATGGCGATCACCCGCAGCTGCGGGGCGCTGACGACCACGGCGCAGTGGCAGTCGCCCGCATGCAGGCACTGCTCGTCTTGCACCATCTCGGCGCTCAGACCGCTGGAGGCCAGCATCACAAAGCGCTGGTTGGCCTGGTCGGACCAGCGCACCGCCACCCCATCGGCGCGCGCAATGCGCATCAGCCGCTGCGAAAAATCTTGCGCCAGCGCGTCCAGCGAAGTGGCTTGCGCCACCATGGACGTGACCTCGTACAAGGCCTCCAGGCGCTCGCGCTTTTCTTCGAGTTCCAGCGTCTTCTCCTTGACCTTGGCTTCCAGGTTGCGGTACATGAGCTGCAGGTGCTCGGCCATGCCGTTAAAGCCATCGGCCAAAGTGCCAAATTCGTCTGAGGTAACGCGCTCGACCCGCGCGCCCCAGTCGCCGGCCTGGATTTTTTCAATCGCCTGCTTGAGCAGCTGCACTGGTTCGAGCACAAAGCGGTAGCCTGTCACGATGAGCACGGTGGCGCCAATCGTGGCCAATGACAACACGCCCATTTGCAGCAGGTGCAAGATGGAAGTCCAGCGCGCCATGTGGGCCTCAATGCTGGCGACCAAGGTGTCAATGTCCGCAACAAAACGAACCGTGTCACTGCGCAAGGGCGCCGCGTCGACAGGCGCACCGGTGAGCCTTTGCGCTTGAAACTGCGCCCAGTCGGCCTGCACCGCGTCAAAACGCAAGCGCACCTGGTCGTCCCAAGGCATGAACAGGGGGCGTTCGGTGTCGCCGCTTTTGAGCAGCAGCAGGCTTTCGTCAAATTTTTGCGTCAAGCCCAGGAGCTCTTGCTCCGGTCCGCTGGCCGCTACCAAAGCCATCCGGTAGGCCTGCATGCGCAGGCGTCCGGCCTCGTTGACCGCCGCAGCGCCGCCGTCGAGCTGCCAGCTCACCCACAAGGTCGCCACCGTCGAAAGCAAGGCCGCCAGCAAAAATGGCGTGCCTACGACCGCCAGCTTGGACCCCAGGCCCCAGCGCGTTTTGACGATGACGGCCGGCGCCTGCGGCTTATCCATCGCGCCCGTCCATGCGGGTTTGCAAGAGCCAGGGGCCGTAGGTCCAGGCGTACAAGCCAAAGGCGCCAGCCCAGGCCAGCGCCGCCCACACCAGCGCCGACACCAGTTGCGCTGGCATCACCAGCGGCCAGACCACGCGACACAGCGCCGCTGCGATCAGCAGCGCAAACGCGGCGATCTCACGTGGGCCCGCCTGTACCAAGCGCCCGGTGTGGCCGCGCGCGGTGCGCGTCATCATGCCCAGCACCAGTCCGGCGGTCGCACCCACGGCCAGGCTGTGGATGCCAGCCGAAGCACCCACCAAGCCGAGCTGCGCCAGCGACAGCAAACCCAGGCCCAAGGCAAACCAAGCGTAGGCCACCTGCAACACCCAAACCATGGGGCGCGCCGCAGTAGCCCACGGCGACCAGCGCCATTGGCGCGCCAGGTGCAAGACGGCAGCGCCGGCCAAAACCAGTGCGGTGACCGGCGCCAACTCGGGCGGCGCAAACAGCCACATTCCCAAGCCAGCGGCGGTATGCGCCAACACAGAGCGCTCCAGCCACGGCAAAGGCGTGATCTTCACACCAGGAAGGGCGCCCATGGTGAAACCTGGTATCACCCGCCCGGCCATCACGCACTCCAGCACCACCACCAGCGCCAGCATGGCATGCAAGGCCGACAAGGGCGCCCAGTCCAACCAACCCAGCACAGCGCCATGGAAGGCCGCGTTGGCCAGCGCCATCAGCAGCAGCAGACCCGCCAGCGGCAGGTTGCGGTGATTGCCCGCGCGCAGCAACAAGCGCACCAGCACGGCAGCCACCAGCGGCAACAGGGCAACATCCAGCACCGCGTACAACAGGTAGGGCGCACCCAAGGCAGCCAGACGCGCCGCCAGCCACGCCCCAGCGCCGCCCCCAAGCAAAAGAAGCAGCAACAAGGCGCCGAACCCACGGGAAAAGGAAAAACGCACGCTGCAAACACCCAAAAGCTTTGAATCAGTCGATGATAAAGGATGGCCTGCGACCCAAAACTTGACCAGGATCAAGCGCCCTGCGCATATCCAGCAAACAGGGCGAAAAGCGCTTCATTTCAGGTCGGAGAAGGACTAATCTTGCAGACCAAGGGCTTTCGTCCTGCGGGAAATTGACATGATGGACAGTGGCGTGCGCGCAGATGCGCTAAGGGCGGTGGATTGGTCCGCCATGGGCAGAGAGTCGAGACTGACGAATTGGCACTTGGCCAGGCGTTCACTCCTACCCGTAGTGCAAGGCGGCATGGGGGTCGGTATTTCAGCGGGTGGCCTGGCCGGCGCGGTCGCTGCGACAGGGGCGCTGGGGACGGTCTCTGCGGTGGATTTGCGCCGCTTGCACCCCGACCTGATGGAGCGAACTGGCCATCTGGATAAAGAGCCCGACGCCCGTCAAATCATTGAAGCGGCCAACTTGGTGGGCTTGGACCGGGAGATCCGCCGCGCCAAACAACTATCGGGCGGGCGCGGTGCTGTCGCAGTGAACATCATGAAAGCCCTGAGCCAATACAGCGGCCTGGTGCAGCAAGCCTTGGAAAGTGGCGCCGATGCGCTGGTGGTCGGCGCTGGCCTGCCGCTTGACCTGCCTGATTTGGCCCGCGACTTCCCGGGCACTGCTTTGATACCGATTTTGTCAGACGCAAGGGGCGCGCAACTCGTAATACGCAAATGGGAAAAGCGGGGCCGTTTACCCGATGCGGTGGTCATCGAACACCCGCGTTTGGCCGGCGGCCACTTGGGCGCTGCCAAGGTGGCCGATTTGCAAGACAGGCGTTTTGATTTTGATGTGGCGATTCCCCAGATTCTGGAGTATTTCAAAAGCGCAGGCCTGGAAGGGAAAATTCCGCTGATTGCCGCAGGCGGCATATCCAGTCGCAACGACATCTTGCGCCTACAAGGCCTTGGCGCCGCCGCAGTGCAATTGGGCACTGCATTTGCAGTAACCCAAGAGTGCGACGCAGCCGATGCGTTCAAGCACGTGCTGGCTAACGCCCAGTCCAAGGACATTGTGGAGTTCATGAGCGTCTCAGGCCTGCCCGCGCGCGCAGTGCGTACGCCCTGGCTCAACAAATACCTACGTATCGTGCCCAAGCTACAAGCGGCCGCCCACCAAAAGAAGAAATGCAATATGTCTTTCGACTGCTTGGCCCATTGCGGCCTGCGCGATGGGGACGCCAGCATCGGCCAGTTTTGTATCGACCAGCAACTAGGCCATGCATTCGAAGGCGATATGCAAAAAGGCTTGTTTTTTCGCGGTGCAGGCGCCTTGCCTTTCGGCAAAGAGATCCGCTCGGTCGCGGACTTAATGCAATGGCTGCTTGGCGCCATCGAGCCACAGCCCTTTACCAAGGAGTTTGTATGAGCGCGTTCAGCCTTGAGGCGGCACCCGGCGTCCTAGCTGCCCAAAGCATCAGTATCGATGTCTTACAGGAAAAATACCTAAAAGCGGGTGAAAGCACAGCCCAGGATGTCTATCTGCGCGTGGCGCGCGCACTGGCCTCGGTGGAAGCCCCCGGCGAACAGGAACGCTACACCGCCCTGTTTTTAGCCAACCTGATGGACGGCGCTATTGGAGCCGGTCGCATCATGAGTTCGGCCGGGACTGGCCTAGAGGCAACCTTGATCAATTGCTTTGTACAGCCCGTAGGCGATTGCATCCAAGGCGCAGACGCCCAGGGCTATCCCGGAATTTACGAAGCCTTGCGCGAATCTGCCGAAACCATGCGCCGTGGCGGTGGTGTGGGGTACGACTTTTCCCGCATCAGGCCGCGCGGCGCGTACGTCAAGGGTACTGGCTCGCTGGCGTCGGGGCCCTGTAGCTACATCAATGTGTTTGACCAGTCCTGCGCCACGGTGGAGAGCGCCGGTGCGCGGCGCGGTGCACAAATGGCCGTGCTGCGAATCGATCACCCGGACGTGCTCGAATTCATCGCCGCCAAGCGCACACCCGGGCGCTGGAACAATTTCAATGTATCTGTCGCTGTCAGTGATGACTTCATTGCCGCTCTTGCGTCGCAGCAGCATTGGCATTTGGTGCATGTGGCCAAGCCAGGCCAAGAGCGCTTGGCCCATGGCGCTTTCCAGCGTGACGATGGCCTCTGGGTCTATGCCATGCTCACGGCGCAGGAACTGTGGGACAGCATCATGCAATCGGCCTACGACTATGCCGAGCCCGGCATCTTGTTTTTGGACACCATTGCACGCGACAATAATTTGCGCGCCTTAGAAACTATTTGCGCCACCAACCCCTGCGGCGAGCAACCCCTGCCGCCCTACGGTTGTTGCGATCTGGGGCCGGTGATTTTGCCGCGCTTCGTGCGCAATCCATTCGGATTTTCCGGCGCCCCGAGCTTTGATTTCGAGGCCTTTACCCAAGCCGTCGCCCTGCAAGTGCGCGCTTTGGACAATGTGCTGGACCTGACCTTCTGGCCGCTGCCCCAGCAGCAGGCCGAGGCGATGGCTAAGCGCCGTATCGGTGTGGGTTTCACCGGCCTAGGTAATGCGCTGGCGATGCTGTGTCTGCGCTATGACAGCGAGGCCGGTCGGGCCATGGCAGCGGATATTGCAAGCCAAATGCGTGACGCCGCTTACGCGGCATCCATAGCCCTGGCCGCCGAGCGCGGCCCCTTCCCGCTATTTGAGGCCAGCCAGTATTTTCAAGAGGGCAACTTTGCCAGCCGTTTGCCGGTGCACTTACAAGAGGCCATCTGTACCCATGGCCTACGCAACAGCCATTTGCTCTCGATCGCGCCCACGGGCACCGTCAGCCTGGCCTTTGCGGACAATGCATCCAATGGCATAGAACCCTCTTTTTCATGGGTCTACCGACGCAAAAAACGCTTACCTGATGGCAGCACTCTGGACTATGCGGTGGAAGACCACGCTTGGCGGCTCTACCGCCATCTGGGGGGCGACGTGGACGCGCTGCCGGACTACTTTGTATCGGCGCTGCAGATGCCTGCGCAAGACCATATCGCCATGATGCAAGCGGTACAGCCTTATATCGACACCGCAATTTCCAAAACCGTGAACGTACCGGTGGACTACCCGTTTGCGCAGTTTCGTGATTTGTACCTGCAAGCTTGGCAAGCGGGCCTCAAGGGCTTGGCCACCTACCGCCCTAATGCGATTTTGGGCTCGGTATTTGATGTGCCCCAAAGCGCGTCTCCCACCGCCAGCGCAATGCCGGACAGCCCTGCCGATCCGATGCGCAGCGTCATAGAAAGCCGCCCAAAAGGCGCCTTGTCTGCAGTTGCAGAAAAAATTGAATACTGGACCCAGGAGGGCCACAAAACCTTGTACCTGGTCGTCTCTTTTTTGCCGGTGAACGGGCCACAAGGCACAGTGGATCGGGCCATAGAGTTTTTTATGCCCGTAGGCCAAAGCGGTGAATCGCAGCAATGGATGACCTCCAGCATGCGCCTGCTATCCCTGGCGGCACGCGGCGGCTTTTTGCAGCGCGCTCTGGGCGATATGCGCAAAGTAGCCTGGGACCGTGGCCCGGTACGCCTGGGCAGTTTCGCGCGCGAGGATGGAGCCCAAGTGCCGCTGTGGCACGACTCGGAAGTCGCCGCCATTGCCTTTGCTATCGAAAACATTATTGCGATGCGGCTGAACGGGCAGACCCAGGACAAGACCCCGCCCCAGGCGGACGCAGACTTTAGTCCGCATACCCTGGGCGGCAAAAAATGCCCTGAATGCGGCGCCCGCGCCGTCGTCAAAAAAGACGGCTGCGAGCATTGCGGCGCTTGCGGCTGGCTGGGCAGTTGTGGCTGAAAGCGTGCGCTTGATTTAGGTCAAGCCCGCTTGAGGCCGTCCATGCGACAGTGTGGCGCATGCCCCAAACCCCAGCCCAAACTACGCACGCCAGTATCCGCATCATCCACGAGGAACACGCCTCACTAGCGGCCATGCTGCGCTCCAGCCTGATGATGGTGCAGCGCGGACCGCAAGACCAGCCCGAGCGCTTTTTCGACGTGATGCGCGCCATGTTGTTTTACATGGATGAATTTCCCGAGCGCCTGCACCACACCAAAGAAAGCGAATTGCTGTTTCCCACGGTGGCAGCGCGCTCCAAAGCGGCGCGTGAAGTGGTGGGTCAGCTCAACCACGAGCACGCAGTGGCCGAGTCCAAAGTGCGTGAAATGCAGCACCTGCTATTGGCCTGGGAGTTACTCGGTGATTCGCGCCGGGAGCGTTTTGAATTGGCGCTCAAAGCCTATGTGGATTTTTACTTGCAGCACATGCACCTAGAAGAAACGGTGGTGATCGCCCAGGCCTTGCAGGTGTTAGACGATAGCGATTGGAGGACACTCAACAGCGCGTTTTCGATACAAGGCAATCCGCTGACCGGCAAATACCCGCGCGAGCCTTTGTACGATCGCTTATTCACCCGTATTACTATGCATGCTCCGGCGCCCATCGGTCTGGGGCCTTCATCGAACTAGGTATGCACCATGTACTGTAGGTCACTCACCCCTTTAGCTAGTCCGGTTCGGAGCCGCTTGCACAAGCCCGATCGCGCAATTGCTAGTACGGCGGCGCCATCGGTTTTTTCTACGCTGGAGCCAGGTCTGGCGATGCTGGCCGTCGGTCTGTGTTTAGTAGCATTGCCTGGGGCGGCAAGTGCCGAGGAGTTTCCCACGATTTCACCATCACAACTTCCCGGCTCTTTGCAAGAGCTGTATGCGCGCGAACAGCCCGGTTTGGGTCAATACGGCCATTGCGCAGCCGGTTTTGACAGCCGCACCGACGGCTTGAAAATGGCTTTGAGCTGCTCTATCTATGTGCGCTCATCGGCCCAGGGCGCCCGCTTAGCGGTCAAGCTGTGCAATGAACGTGCAGCCTTTCTAAAGATTAAGGCGCGCTGCAGCCTGATTGTGGACTAGGCCCTCGGAGCACAGCCAAAGCGCCAGCGGCAGCGGTGCGCCATAGCCCACCTGGGTGCGCGGGTAAGAGGATGGCACGCATAATTGCCCTATGTTGCCTGCACCATCTGCCTCTATCCAGCACGCCGAACCGACGGCCCCCGACTATGCCCTGCCCGCAGGTGCTGCACCCTTAGACCACCTGGGCATCATCGCCCTGAACGGCCCGGACGCGGCCAGTTTTATCCATAACCAACTGACCAACGACTTTCTGCTGCTGGACGCGCAGCACGCCCGCCTGGCGGCCTTTTGCAGCGCCAAGGGGCGCATGCAAGCCAGCTTTATCGGCTTGCGCGGCCAGCCCGAGCAATTGCTGCTTGTTTGCAGCCGCGACCTGCTGGCCGCAACCCTTAAGCGCTTGTCCATGTTTGTGCTGCGCGCCAAGGTCAAGCTGCACGATGCCAGCGCCGAATATGCGCTTTGGGGCTTAATGGGCTCGGACTGTATGGCCTTGCAAGACAGCGCCGCTTGGACCGCTGCGGCACGATATCGAGTTCACTACACACTTTTCCACACACCGAAATTAAGTCATTGATTTATATAGGTTTTTTAGTTTAAAAAGTTCTTTTAATCCGTTTGTCGTGGGTTCGACCCCCGCACGTCCCACCATCAAAACATTTAAAGCACCCTGTACGAAAGTAGAGGGTGTTTTTTTTACGTCCTTGCGTGATAACCAAAACACGGTTGTCAGCACTTTGTCTTCCACGCTGTAGTTCGTCGTTGCTAAATGCAAGCCCAGCAACGAACAAACAAAAACACAACACAGCACCTCACCTCTAAAAAAAGCCATACGCATTTTCGCTGCTACCTATGGCCAACGCACAGGTCATCCATTCGCGAGACGGCGAAGTGGTGCTGTATTGGAAAGTACTTCCTGCCGACTTTAAGGGCAAGCTGACCTGCCCCCTCGCGTTAGGGGTGTCCTCCGTCGCTCGCCGCTTTCATTTGGATCTCGAGCAGAGCCAACAATTCATACCCACTCAGCTCCAAGCTGCCAGCATTGACCAATTCCATATCCCCGGGTGAACGAGTCGCGCCGAACTCTTGCGAGCGCCGGATACGGGCCTCAAGGTCCTCCCCTTTTTCACGACCACGCGCCAGCAACCGGTTGCGCACCACATCTTGCGGCGCTTGGATGTGCAGCACTGATGCGCCGGGCCAGTCCTGACGTAGCGTTGGGACGAATGCCCGCGAACCGTTAACCAGAACCCAGGCGCCCTTTGCCATCGGTGCGAGTTCTGTATGGCGGATTCCGTAGTGCAGGCCATTGGCATGCCAGCACATAGCAAATGCGCCAGCGGTCTGCAGATTTTTGAACTGCTTTTCTGTGAGCGGCTCGTGGGTTTCGGTGCCGCCATCCTCGAGCCGGGTAATGGATCGGCGCGCGATGTGTAGGGGAGCCGGAAGGTCGCAGTAGGGACGGCGCAACAACCAGGCCAGCAGGCTGTCTTTACCCACCCCGGAAGGTCCCACCATGTAGATTAGGGCATAGCTCATGCGTGCGTTAACGCAAAGCGTTGTGCTTCGTATAAATCACCACCGGCAACCGGTTCCGCAAACCAACAGATCGCGTCTAGTTCTACCGCTTGGTCCAAAACCGGACCAAACCATTGCAAAGCGGCTTCTTGCAGCGCTTGCAATTCACCATCCGTTACTCCTCTGAGTGAACCGGTCAGTGTCATATGCCATTGAAATTCTTCGCCTACGAAGGGATAACCCCACTGCAACAACATCGCATCTTGCGATGCGTTGAGCGGCGTTAGTCGTCGTTGGACTAGTTGTTGGTCGCTTAGTGGCTCGGCGAGGGGATGCAATGCGCGCACGCAGTCAAAGGCTAACTCCTGTAAGGCGCTGGATGCAGCATTGGGTACGAGCGCCAGGTAATCGCCCATATTGCGCAGTGTCAACGGCGGTAGCGTTAGCGCCTTTTTGCTCTGCGCCAATGCGCTGAATGCCCTGGGGATTGCGTCCATTTCCATACTAGGTTTCAGTGCGAAGGGCGCCTTCATGGTGGCATGCCATCCGTAGCGTGCGGCAGCGGCGGTATATGCATAGAAGGTTGCAGGAGAAATCGTGGGGAAATCCGGTTGGCGTATCGCATGTCTGCTTTGGGCGCAACGCCCCAACCACTGCGCACCCAGTTTCGCCAAGGGCGAACCCTCGGCGGGCGCGTAGTAAGCGGCGTGGCGGTGGATGACGGCTTGAAGCATATAAGTTGAGTGGATGGCGCGCAGCGCTAGCGAAGATGATTAGCGTGTTTAACCGGTCACTGGACCGTCACCCAAAAGACACATTTATCAATTAGCCTCCAACTGTAAATAAAAACAATTTCAATTGCATGACTTTCAACGCATCGCTCAAGTGGGGCCACGGATGGTGACAGGTACCGTAACAGCGGATTACGCACCACGACAGCAATGGCTCAATATTCTGTCTCGTGCCCCGGTAGATTTTCTAGAGACGCATCTACGCTTTGCTGTCAAGGGTTCGCACCAGTGGCTGCGTCCTGCAGAGACCGGCTTGGTAATGGTTCGTGCCCGTGCAGGTGGCACGGGGCAGCGCTTTAATTTGGGCGAGGCCACCGTGACACGCTGCGTAATCCGTCCCGACCTCGCGTTGACCGGTTCGCGTCAGGTCGGCGTTGGCTATGTCTTGGGCTGTTCTCATCGTCAGGCCCTTTTGGTGGCCTTGGCCGATGCGCTGCTGCAGGAAAGCGATCTGCACGACCGGTGGTACGAATTGCTTATAGCGCCGCTGATCCAGATGCAAACGCAAGCCACGCGGCAGCAGCAGGCGCAAACCCAATCAACACGGGTTGAGTTTTTTACTGTGGCACGCGAAGCTGGTAGTGACCGCGGCGAAGAGGATACGCCATGAGTGCGCTGTCACTCAAGGATATGGCACCGGGCTTCACGGACGCCACATCGCAGAGCCAGGTTGTGTTTCGCAGCGCTTTGGATGCGATGGCGCGGCCAGGAACGTCTATCTACCTAGCTCCGGCTTCTTTGGTGTCGGCGTCGACTCCTGGCAGCGCTGCTGCAGCGAGCGTATTGCTGGCACTGCTGGACCAGGATTGCACACTGTGGCTTTCTCCTACTTTGGCAGCGGGGCCTGCTGCGGCGTGGTTGCGATTCCACACCGGTTGTCAGCTTGAGGAAGATTGTTCCAAGGCCGACTTTGTCTGGGCCGCCTCCATTGCTGAATTGCCGCCGCTAAAGCGTTTGAAACAGGGAAGCGCCGAATACCCCGATCAATCGACAAGCTGTGTGATCGATGTGAACGGTTGGCACGCTGCTGGGGTTTCAGATGCCGACGCAGTCACACTGCGTGGGCCGGGCGTGCGCGATGTCCTCACTCTGTCCGTGAACGGTATGGACGCCAGCTTTGTGCTGCAGCACCACGCCATGCAGGAGCACGCCCCTTGTGGTGTCGATATTTTTTTCTGCTCAGGGGATGCGCTGATGGGCTTTCCGCGTAGCGTGCGCCTGGGCATCGCCACCAAGAGTCCGGCATGTACGTAGCTGTCAAAGGCGGTGAGACTGCCATCCTCAACAGCTACCGCCTGCTCGCCGAGCAGCGCCGGGGTGACTTGGCGATCGCCGAGCTCAGCGTAGAGCAAATCAGCCAGCAATTGCGCCTCGCCGTGGACCGTGTTATGACCGAGGGATCAGTTTATGACCCCGAACTCGCCGCGTTGGCCATCAAGCAAAGTGCGGGCGATCTGGTGGAGGCGATTTTTCTGCTGCGCGCCTACCGCGCAACCCTGCCCAGACTGGCTTACACCGAGACGATCGATACCGGCCGCATGGTACTTTCTCGGCGGGTGTCGGCCACCTTCAAAGACCTGCCGGGCGGCCAGCTGCTAGGGCCAACTTACGACTATACCCAACGCCTGCTGGATTTCAGCCTTTTGGCTACGGGCGTACATCCTGGGCCGGACACGCTCTGCGCTGCGTCCGCGTCCGCGTCCGCGCCGCTTGAGGCAGCCCCGCGCGTGATTGACCTTCTTAATCACGAAGGTTTGGTGGAAGAGCAAGCAGTTCCTGAGGGCGACCCTGAGCCCTTTGACCTGACCCGCCAGCCCCTGCGTTTCCCCGCCGACCGCAGCGCGCGCTTGCAGAACCTCGCGCGTGCGGACGAAGGCTTTTTACTCGCCATGGCTTATTCCACCCAGCGCGGCTATGCCGAGAGCCACCCCTTTGTGGGCGAAATCCGTTTTGGCACGGTCGAGCTCTGCCTGGTGCCCGAAGAGCTAGGCTTTGAAATTTCTTTGGGCGATATCGCCGTGACCGAATGCCAGATGGTGAACCAGTTCAAAGGCAGCCATACCGAGCCGCCGCAGTTCACCCGCGGTTACGGCCTGGCCTTCGGCCACAGCGAGCGCAAGGCCATGGCCATGAGCCTGGTGGACCGGGCGCTGCGTGCGCAGGAGTTGGGCGAAGAGGTCACGGCCCCGGCGCAAATGCCCGAGTTTGTGATGTCGCACAGCGACAGCCTGGAGTCCTCCGGTTTTGTACAACATCTGAAATTGCCGCACTACGTGGACTTTCAGTCCGAGCTGGAACTGGTGCGAAAGATGCGCAAAGCTATGGCGCAGCAAGACAAGGGCGCGCAGCCCAAGGAAGAGGAAGGTCCCCATGCGTGACCTGCACATTCATTTTGCGTATTTGGACGAGCGCACCAAGCGCATGATCCGGCGTGCGATTCTGAAGGCCGTGGCGATTCCCGGTTACCAAGTGCCCTTTGGCTCGCGCGAAATGCCCTTGCCTTACGGTTGGGGTACCGGCGGTATCCAGGTCACCGCGTCCATCATTGGCACCGATGACCTGCTCAAAGTCATAGACCAGGGTTCGGACGACACCGTGAACGCGGTCAATATCCGGCGCTTTTTCCAGCGCACCACTGGCGTGGAGGTGACCACTGACACCACGGCGGCCAGCATCATCCAGACCCGTCACCGCATCCCAGAGACACCGCTGCGTGAGGGACAAATCCTGGTCTACCAGGTGCCGGTGCCCGAGCCCATGCAGCACCTGGAGCCGCTGGAAGTCGAGACCCGCAAGCTACACGCGCTGCAGGAGTACGGCCTGATGCATGTCAACCTTTACGAAGACTTAGCGCACTTCGGGCAGATTGCGACCACCTACGACTACCCGGTTTTGGTCAATGGTCGCTACATCATGGCGCCGTCGCCTATTCCGAAGTTCGACAACCCCAAGATGCACATGAACCCGGCGCTGCAGCTTTTTGGCGCAGGCCGCGAGAAACGCATTTACGCGGTACCGCCCTACACCAGCGTCGAGAGTCTTGGGTTTGAAGACCACCCGTTTTCGATACAACGCTGGGAACAGCCCTGCGGCATTTGCGGCGCGCGCGACAGCTTTCTGGACGAGGTCATCACCGACGACCAGGGCGGTCGCCGATCTTCAGCTGACATAGCTCGATCAGTGACTTGATTTGATCAGTCGTGAGTTCTTCACTGCCGATCAATGTGTATGTGTCTTTGTGCTTTTCTGTGATGCCACGATTCTTCGTCAGAACCTTGCCAACCATGTTCTTTACTACAAGCGAGAAGTACTCAATCTGTGTTGGGTCTTTATTCAGAATCGCCTGAGCGATTTGATTGACTGAAGCACTTCCATTGTTCTTCAACAACTCAATCAGCATGAGTGGCTGATAGATTTGCGACATTCGCATCTCTGATCCGATGAAGTGTTGAAGTTCTAGGTATTTCACGCACAACTCTTTCATTGACTAATGTTGCAACTGAGCCTGCAATTCAGCGAATTGACCTTGCCCCCGAAAAACGCACTCCTTAGCTGATAGTTCAAAATCAGTTTTAGGAGACAAGAAATGAATGAGACGAAACGGGCGCGTTACACGCTGGAATTCAAGATGGAAGCGGTCAGGCTGGTCAGGGGTGGCCAAGTGGCTGCAGTGACGGCCAAGGTGCTGGGCATCCCTAAGCAGACGCTGGAGAACTGGGTCAGGCTCGATAGCAAAGGCAAACTCAAGGGTGCGGGCGACAAGCCCGTGAGCGCTGAACAAATGGAACTGGCCCGGCTGCGGGCTGAGCTTGCCCGGGTCAAGATGGAGCGCGACATCTTAAAAAAAGCGACGGCGTACTTCGCAAGGGAATCCTCGTGAGGTACGCCTGGATAGCTAGCAACAGAAAGCAGTGGCCGGTTTCCATGGTGTGCGACTTACTCGAAGTCAGCACCAGTGGCTACTTTGCGCACCAGCGTCGCCAGGGAACGGACAAACCCTCCAAGCCAGGCGCCAACCGGCGCATCAGTAATGAAGCCCTGCTGGCCCACATTCGGGCCATCCACGCCGAAGTCAGGGGCGAGTACGGCTGGCCCAAGATGTGCAAAGAGCTGGTGGCACGTGGCATCCGAGTTGGCAAGGAGCGGGTGCGACGCACCATGCAAGAGCATGGGATCAAGGCCAGGGGCAAGCGAAAGTTTGTCGTCACCACCGACAGCAAGCACGATTTACCGATTGCCCCCAACCTGCTGCAGCGCAACTTCACGGCAGATCAGCCTAACCAGGTGTGGACAGGCGACATCACCTACATTGCCACTGACGAAGGCTGGCTGTACCTGGCGGTGGTGCTGGACCTGTTTAGCCGCCAGGTGGTGGGCTGGAGCATGCAGGCCCACATGCAAAGCTCGCTGGTGACGGATGCGCTGCGCATGGCGTGGTTCAGACGCGCGCCCGAGCCAGGACTGGTGTTTCACTCGGACCGGGGCAGCCAATACTGCGGGCATGAGTTTCAGTCGGCGCTCAAGGGTTACAAGATGAAAAGCTCCATGAGCCGCAAGGGCGACTGCTGGGACAACGCGCCTACGGAGAGTTTCTGGGGTCGGTTGAAGGTGGGCCGTCTGTATGGCCAACGGTTTGCAACACGCAGGCAGGCCATGGACGAGGTGATTGACTGGATGACGTTCTACAACCACCGCAGGATCCACTCGACATTGGGCTATGTCAGCCCGATGCAGTTTGAGAGAAGCTGGCTGGCGGCACAGCTTAGGAAAGCCGCATAATGCGCTGGCTAAGAGGTGCGTCAAACAGGGGCAGGTTCATCGTGTCAATTAATTCATAGCCTGTAATTTTAATAATTCCGTATAGAGATCAAAAAGATTTAGACTGTATATTTGTTCGGCTTTTAAGGATGCAAGCAATGCAATAGTAAGCAGGTCCGCATGTAACGGACTAACTGAATATTTCGTAAATCGAATAATATTAAATGCAACCTGCCAATCCTTATTTCCATTATTAAGTTCATCGTACAGCCTTAAATAAGCAGCTATACAAAAGAGCGGAGGGGCAGCCTCATTTTGTAGCTGGGAATTTTCTGAAGTGTGGATTAGGAAATGCTGAAGTATTGCTTCTGTTATATCTTGCAATTGCCAGCCTCTTTCTTCATCAGTTATTTGGAGATCAAAAATTGATGAATGATTGAATATATCTCTATTAATTAATTCGATAGACGCTTTTAACATGCCGGTATGATCAAGATGTCCATTGACTCTAAGCGCTTGTATCCAAGAATCTCGCTGCTCTAATACTTTATCCCACCCCATCAAAACTGACTCTTTGCTTGAAATAATATTTGGCCGGAGTGATTTCTCAATAAGTGCTTTTATTAATACTTCGTTACTGATCGTTTCTTTATTAAAAAAATCAATTTTATTAATTTCAAAGGATATAGCTCGGTAAGTTTCAGAAATAGCTTGATTTACTAGCCAATCATCCCAAACCTTTTCGATTGACCATTTTGCAATTGGTAATTTATAAGTCTCCAGTCTTTTGGCATATTGATCCATAGTAGGAGCAATTTCTTCAATAGCATCTAACGGGATTGATATGACTTCAAGATTTTGAAGTGTGTTAATTCTGGAGCTTTTATACTGCCAATCATTTCTTAAATTTATAACGACTCGACCTCGCGCATCATCAAGTTTTAAGTAAGGAGATGTTGAGAAAATATCACGAGAAACTCCTTCTTGGTTTTCGAGCACTCGCGCAGATAATGTATCAAAATGCCTTCGGCTTACCCATTGAGCGAGTTCTGATTCGGTAATGCAAATTAGGTTCATGTTTAAACGTTAAAATTTTTGAAGTACTTTACTAATTGTTTTTGATCATTATTTTGTAGAGTAATTGCAATATTTTTTGGTTCAAGAGGATTCAAATATTCAGTAAGTGTTTTAGAGTAACTTGCATAAAAATTTAGTTTCGTTCTAGTAATTGCCATAAAGAGGCATCTTCGTTGCCATTTTTCTTTTTTTAACAATGATGGATACGGACAAAGGGAGCTGCCCTGATCCATGAAAGGTGTGAATACAGACCCAAATTCAAGTCCTTTGGCGCTATGAATGGTCATCAAAAGAATCTTTTTGGATGAGCTTGCATTTGCTAAATCTCCGCCTTGAGAGCCTCCGTAGTACATCATAGGAATTTTTAATTTCTTTAGATATTCATTCAAAGGATCATAGTCACGGCCCAAAACATTTGGAGCGGAATTTTGACCTAATTGATTTAATAGAGTACCTACGAATTTTTGTAAATCCTTGTGTTTCCCAAAAAGGATAGCGGATGGCATCTGATTTCTGCTTTCATTTTTGGCTTGCTTATAAACCCATTCCACTTCACGTGCTACTGTTATAGCCGATACTAAATTAATAGACGAAGTGACGCTTGTATTTATTAGCGCTCCCTTTTTGATCATTGCTTCTGGATAGATAATATTCGCTGCCATAAAAATTGGTTCTGGCATTCGATATAAGTCTGTTAGTTCTACTATTGAGGGCCTACCTAGAGCTGCTCTTATTTTGTCACTAGGTGCTGCTTGCAAATATATAGATTGGTTCAAATCTCCAGCATATACAAATCTATCAGCTAGGCCACGTAATATGTTGATTTGCTTAATGGTCAAATCCTGTACTTCATCAACAAATATGATGTCGTATCTACGCTTTAGCACATTGAATTTATCAACCGTTTCTATATGTAGTTTATTTGGCTTATGTCCTAACTCTTTCATAGCTTCAATCGCTAATTTTTTAAGAGCGTGTGTGAAGGTTACAAACGCGCAATCCCATCCGGCATCAATGTATTCAGCAATCAGGTGAATCAAGAGCATCGTTTTTCCTGTGCCTGGATATCCTTGTAACCACCATGAATGATTCGTATCTGAAACAATGTCACTCATGATTTTTTTTTGGTAATCATCGAAATCTTTATAGCTTGGTATCCAAGTCATTTTTTTCCTCTTTTTCTTAATTAAGTTGCGAATTTGATTTCAAAGTTGTGGTCTTAATCTATTTTCTAAAGGGTTCAAACCACCAAATTCTGGTATCAAAGGATAGCCACGGTAAATTTGTCCACCATCCATCATTGATGCCATGCAGACTACGAATACAGGAGCGAAGTTACCCTTGCTACTTATACGTGCACAGTTAGCAATAATTGATTCTAAATTTTCTGGCAATTGAGGTTCTTCCTCTAAGTTGCGGTATGGACGTACAACTACCCACTCTGGTCCATCATCTCCAACGAACCAAATTGATGGATCTACTTCAGGACTTGATTGCCAAGACATCAATTCATGTCCCTCTTTTTTAATATGTTCTCGAACTACTTGAACAGAAAAATCTTGAAGTTCCCAATCCGTCATCGCAATTTTTTCCTCTGTAATAAGCTCTGTCGGATTAATTAGTTTTCGAGATTTTGCATCTAGCAGTCCCCAGCCCATTTCCGTTATTCGCCAATTATTCTTAATCCGTTGCATAGGCATTACGCATGCATGACCTTTACATACTTTTGCGATTTTTTTTAACCCCTCAATGCTGCCGGGTGTTTTAAGTTGTTCATCGACATCTTCAATTCGAATAAAAAATAACTGATTTCCTAATCGAAATGACAAGTGCTCCAGAAAGGGCGGTGCCAAATTGGACTTCATCCAGCTGTGAATACCGCCATCGAATTTTTTATCAAGGTGAATGCCTGCAGCTTGCCAGCATTTAGCAAAGTCCTCAGATACTTCAGCCATGTGTATGTGTTGCATGTTTAAAGTCCCCTAAATTTTTGCCCAACTTGTCCGATAACCCTGCGGCATGGCGGTGGGCATCATTGTGCATATTATTTGCCTATGCTAAAAAAGCATCACAAGTTTTCCCCTACCAACTTCTGCAGCCACTCAGGTTTCTGGGGGCAGTTGGTGTCCAGCCATTCTTGAGCCTCCTTGTCGCCTTGGGAGGCAGATCGTGCCATAAGTCGCTGGGCTTCTGCTGCGTCTTCGGTCACTCCGAGGCCTTTGGCGTACAGCAACCCAAGCTCCCGCATGGCACGAGCATCATTGGCCTCAGCCGCTTTACGCAGCCACCTAGCGGCCTCTACATGGTTAGTTTCAAGATCGTCGTCATAAAGCAGGATCAGCCCTAGGTACAGGCTAGCCTCTGAAAAACCTTCCCGAGCTGAAGCGCGCAGCCACTTGATCGCTGTACCCACATTTTTCGTCACACCGATTCCAAACAAATAGGCGTGGCCCAGCCGGAAGGTGCAGCGTGCGTCGTCATCCTCCGCGCCTCGCTGAAAGCATTCGACCGCCGCTTGCTCATTTTTCTTGACTCCATAGCCTAGTGCGTAGCTTGAGCCGAGCAGATACACGCCCCACATATTGCCTTGCAAGCTGGACATCTGAAACAGCTCATGCGCTTTAGCCGGATCCTGAACCGCGATTTGATGGCTAAGATGCAATGCGCCTAAAGCCGCCTGGCAATCTGCATGGCCTAGTTCTACGCCACGGGAGTACCACTTAGCTGCCTCCTCAATGTTTTCAGCAGTTCCTCTGGCTTTTTCATAGGCTTCGCCCAAGCGGAATATGGCCAGCTTGTGGTCTTCCTCTGCAGCAGCCCGCAGCCAACCCAGCCCGATTGTTTGGTCTTCTTGGGTTTTCCCCCACCACAGCATCTGAAAGCCAAGGGTTGACTGCGCAATGGTGTCGCCCAGCGTGCAGGCGCGCTGCAGATACATCAGACCTTCGTCCTGCGGGTCGTCATAGGTACCCATTAAGTGTCTGCCTAAAAGTCCTACGCAGCCCATATCTCCCAGACGCACACCTTTTCGCAGCCACAGCTCTGCTGCTTCGTTGTCAGCTTTCCCGCCCTTGGGCGGATACATATATTCGTAGGCCATACGCAAGCAGGCTGAACCATCACAGCCCTCAGCAGCGCGCCGCATCCATTGCATATGCTCCTCCCGCTCGTCGGCAGGCCGCTCGCTCAGCAGATAGCTGGCATAGGTAAACATTGCATACGCGCTGCCTTGCTCTGCGGCCAGTC
>Ga0209358_10000589_pt1 | contig 31367 bp, 26 predicted proteins | sample LauGreFa1BDMLBSN_2_FD_187574 | JGI IMG/M metagenome (GOLD analysis project Ga0209358, IMG submission 187574) | Freshwater lake microbial communities from Lake Michigan, USA - Fa13.BD.MLB.SN (SPAdes) (version 2) | ecosystem: Environmental > Aquatic > Freshwater > Lake | place: Lake Michigan, USA... | reverse complement strand
GCTCCAGCCCGACCTGCAGGCCATCCGCGAGAAGTACAAGGACAACCCCCAGAAGCAGCAGCAGGCCACGATGGAGCTCTTCAAGCAGAAGCGCATCAACCCGCTGGGAGGCTGCATCCCCATCCTGATCACCTTCCCGCTCTTCATCGGGTTCTTCGCCATGCTCCAATGCACCGCCGAACTGCGACTCCAGCCGTTCCTGTGGGCCAAGGACCTCGCCTCGCCCGACACCGTCGGCCACTTGTTCGGCATCTCCTGGCTGCCCATCAACATCATGCCGATCCTCATGGGAGCGACCATGGTCATACAGATGCGGCTCACGCCCACGCCGTCGGTCGACAACATGCAGATGAAGATGATGAAGATCATGCCCTACGTCTTCACGCTCTTCTGCTACGGCTTCTCCTGCGCCCTCGCCCTGTACTCCACGGTGAACGGTGTCTTCACGATCGTGCAGCAGGTCATCGTCAACCGCATGAAGGATCCCGACGAGGCGCCCGTCGCCGTCGCTCCCGGCGGTCGCCCGGTCAAGAACGTCACGCCGAAGAAGCAGAAGTAGACCCGCCCGCCGCCCCGCCGCGGCCCGTTCCCTCCGTCCCCATGGCCGGCCACAACAAATGGTCCAAGGTCAAGCGGCTGAAGGCCGTGACCGACTCCCGCCGGGGCAAGGTCTTCTCCCGGCTCGCCCGCGACATCACGCTCGCCGCCAAGGCCGGCGGCGGCAATCCCGACGGCAACGCCCGCCTGCGCACGCTCGTGCTCAAGGCGCGCGAGGCCAACATGCCCGCCGACAACGTCGACCGCGCCGTCAAGAAGGGCACCGGCGAGCTGCCGGGCGTCGTCTACGAGGAGATCACCTACGAGGCCTACGGTCCGGACGGCGTCGCCTTCATCGTGAAGGCGACCACCGACAACAAGCAGCGCGCCGCCAAGGACGTGCGCGCGGCGTTCGCCCGGTGGGGTGGCAACCTGGCCTCTTCGGGCGCCGTGGCTTTCCAGTTCCTCCACGCCGGGCAGTTCCTCGTCGCCCGGGGCCGGACCGACGAGGAGACCCTGATGGGGCTCGCGCTCGAGGCCGGCGCCGACGACTTCCTCGCGAGCGAACAGGGCTTCGAGATCCGTTGCGACCCGCACGCGTTCGACAAGGTGTCGCACGCGCTCGAGCGCGCCGGGATTCGCCCGGAGATCGCCGAGATCGCCTACATTCCCGTGAACACCGTGCCGGTGAAGGACGCCGCCCACGCCGACGCGCTCGAGCGCCTGCACGAGGCCCTCGACGAGATCGACGACGTGCAGCAGGTGTTCTCCAACGAGGAGGCCGGCGCCTGAACGGTCCGCCGTCCGGACCGCCGCTTGCCACCGCCCGCACCCGCTGCTCCGATCGTGCGCCGCCGATGACCGACGATCAGGAAAACGTGACGCCCGCGCCGGAAACGGCCCGCCACCTCGCGCCCGGCGACGTCGGGCTGGTGACGCCGCGCGACTTTGTCCACCGGGAGCCGTTCACGTTCCGGAGCGGCCAGACGCTGCCGGGCTTCACCCTGCGCTACGAGACCTACGGCGGGTTGAACGCCGCGCGCGACAACGTGATCGTCATCTGCCACGCGCTGAGCGGCGACCACCATTGCGCCGGCTGGCACACACCGCAGGACCGCAAGCCGGGCTGGTGGAACAACCTCATCGGCGCCGGCAAGGCGGTCGACACGCGCCGCTTCTTCGTCGTCTGCGCCAACGTGCTCGGGGGCTGCCAGGGCTCGTCCGGTCCTTCCTCCCTCAACGCGGAGACCGGCCGCCCGCACGGCACCACGTTCCCGTTCGTCACCATCCGCGACATGGTGCGCGCGCAGAAGCTCCTGCTAGACCACCTCGGTGTCACCGGAGTGCACGCGGTCGTCGGCGGCTCGATGGGCGGCATGCAGGCGCTGCAGTTCGCCATCGAGTACCCGCGCCTTGTGCGGCGCGTGCTCGCGATGGCGACGACGGGCCGCGAGAGCGCGCAGGCGATCGCCTTCAACGAGGTGGGCCGGCAGGCCATCATGCAGGATCCCGCGTGGAACCGCGGCGACTACCAGCGCGACGGCGGCCCGCGCGTGGGTCTCGCGATCGCCCGCATGATGGCGCACATCACGTACGTGTCCGACGCGTCGATGGACCGGAAGTTCGGCCGCCGCAAGAAGGACACCGCCGCGCCGGAGGCTTACACCTTCGACCTGCAGTTCGAGGTGGAGAGCTACCTGCGTCACCAGGGCCAGAGTTTCATCAACCGTTTCGACGCCAACTCCTACCTCTACATCACGCGCGCGCTCGACCAGTTCGATTTGGAGGAGGGCGGCCTGACCCTCGAGCAGGCGTTCGCCCCCGTCGAGGCCGAGACGCTCGTGGTGGGTTTCACCAGCGACTGGCTCTTCCCGCCGGCGCAGAACCGCCGCCTCGCCCTCGCGCTCCTGCGCGCGGGCAAACGGGCCAGCTACGCCGAACTCGCCACCGACCTCGGCCACGACTCGTTCCTGCTCGAGTCGGAGGACCTCTACGCCCTCGTGCGCGCCTTCCTCGAACGCGAGGGGACCGAGCCCGTCAACTACGAGATCTGAACCCGCCGCGCCGATGCCACGGACCTCTGAAAAACGCACCGTCGACATGCAGGTCATCGGGGACTGGGTGGAGCCCGGCGCCCGGGTGCTCGACCTCGGCTGCGGCCAGGGCGCGCTGCTGCACTACCTCGTGCAGTCCAAGCAGGTCTCCGCCGTCGGCGTCGACCTCGACTTCGCCAAGGTAACCGCGTGCGTGCGCCGCGGGCTGTGCGCCCACCAGGGCGACATGACGCGCTTCATGCGCGATTTTCCCGAGAAACATTTCGACCGGGTGATCTGCTCGCGCACGGTGCAGGAGCTGGCCGATCCGGCCGCCGTCATCCTCGAGGCGCTGCGCGTGGGCCGTGCCGTGACGGTCGGCTTCGTCAACCACGGCTTCTGGAAGAACCGGCTCAACGCGCTGCTGCAGGGCAGCAAGATCCGCAACGAGGTGTACACCACGGAGTGGTTCGAGAGCCGGCCGTCCAACCCCGTCACCGTGCTCGACTTCGAGCGCTTCTGCGGAGCCAAGGGCATCCGCATCGCGCGCCGCGCGCACCTCGCCGGCGACTGGCGCACCCCGTGCGCCGCCCTGCCCAACCTGCTCGCCGGCTACGCGCTTTACGATCTCGCGCGCTGAACGCCCCGCCGCACGCTCTCCCCGCCCCTCTCTCCCACCATGAACCGCCCACGCCTCCGCCTGCTCGCCGGCCTCCTCGCCGTCCTCGCCCCCGCCGCCCAAGCCCAGACCGCCCGCACCGGCACCGTCGCCAAGCGCTACGCCGAGCTCTGCGCCAACTGCCACGGCGACAAGCTGCAGGGCGCCCAGGCCCCCTCGATGCTCGACGATAGCTGGCTCGTCGGCGGCGACGACGCCTCGATCGAGAAGAGCATCCGCACCGGCTTTCCCGACAAGGGCATGCCCGCCTGGGGCAACGCTATCCCCGACAAGGAAATCCGCGCGATGGTCATCTACATCCGCGAGCAGCGCGAGTTGTCCCGCCGCGGCCAGCTGCAGTTCAACAAACCCGCCGACTCCGTGACGACCCGCAGCCAGCTGCACGACTTCCAGGTCTCGACCTGGGTGGGCGGGCTGAAGGAGCCCTTCTCGCTGGCGTTCCTGAAGCCCGACCTCGCTGTCGTCACCGAGAAGCGGGGCCACGCGTTCCTCGTGGAGAAGGGCAAGCTCGCCGCGCGCCCGCTGCTCGGCCTCCCGGTTGTCGATACCGCCAGCCAGGCCGGCCTGTTCGACGTGCTCCCGCACCCCGACCACGCGCGGAACGGCTGGGTCTACTTCGCCTTCAGCGACCCGCGGAAGGACGCCGAGGGCAAACCGGTAAGCCTCACGCGCATCATCCGCGGCCGGATCAAGGACGGCGCCGTGGTCGACCAGGAGACCGTCTACCAAGCCCGGCCCGAGCATTACCTCAAGTCCGGCGGCGTGCACTTCGGCGGCCGGCTCGCGTTCGACCGCGATGGATTCCTCTACTTCACGATCGGCGACCGCGGCCAAGGACCGCACGCGCAGGACATCACCCGCCCAAACGGCAAGGTGCACCGCATCCATGACGACGGCCGCGTGCCCGCCGACAACCCGTTCGCCAAGAACCCGGAGGCCTGCGCCACCATCTGGAGCTACGGCCACCGCAACCCGCAGGGCCTCGCGTTCCAGCCCGGCACCGGCGATCTGTTCGACCTCGAGCACGGGCCCCGCGGCGGCGACGAGGTCAACCTCGTCCGGAAGGGCCTGAACTACGGTTGGCCCGTCATCTCCTACGGCATGAACTACGACGGCACCACGCTCACCGAGCTCACGGTCAAGGAAGGCATGGAGCAGCCGCTCGCCTACTGGGTGCCCTCGATCGCGCCATGCGGGGCCAATTTCTACGCCGGCGATCTCTTCCCGAAGTGGCGCGACCACCTCTTCGTCGCCACCCTCGCCGCGCAGGAGTTGCGCCGCCTCGAGGTCTCGGGCGGCAAGGTCGTCGCGCAGGAGATCCTCTTCAAGGACCTCGGCCGCATCCGGCACATCGTCGCCGGCCCCGACGGCGCGCTCTACGCGCTGCTGCCCGAGCGCGTCGCGCGCCTCGCGCCACCGTCCGCCCCCGGAACCTGACCGGCCGGCGGCCGGGCCGCCTCCCCGCGACGCGACCGGCAGCGGTCGCTGCAATACTTCACCTCGTCCCAGACGCGCGCCCACTTGCGGCGCCAGACGAACGGCCGTCCGCACACCGCGCACGGCTTCTCGGGCAGGTTCTCCTTTCGCACGCCCCTCATGGGATCGCGGGCCGCACCGCTTCGCGGCCGATCTCATCGAGGCCGAACACCTCGACGTCGACCCCGTCCGAGCACACGGCATGGTCGGGCGCGCGGGCCGGCGCCGTGAAACCCGCGGCGGCGAAGAGGCTTTCCGCGCAACGGGCCACCTCCACCCGCCGCAGCGCGTAGGGTGGATGCGCCACCGCGCCGCGGAAGAGCCGTCCTCGGCCCGCCGCATACAGCCGGTAGCGCTCCACGAGGAAATGCTCCAGCGAGCCGGCGGCGGGTAGCGCCAGGGCCGGGCCCGGCCGCCATTCGAAGCGGGACTCGCCCCCGCCCGCGCAGCGACGCGAGGCGAAGGAGATGGCGCCGGCTGTTGCGTCTTTCCGGATTTCCATCCGCGCCGCATGGTAAGGCAGGTGGAAAAAACCCCGCGCGATCGCGACCGCCAAGCGGCCGCCCGCGTCGAGCGAGTGAAACCAGACCCCCGGCACGCCCGCGCGATCGCGCACATAGGTGCGGAGATTGAGCTCGGGGAAATCCGAAAGGCCCGGCACCGCGGGAAGGAAGGCGGGCCGCACGCCTTCCATGCGGAAAGGCACAATCCCGAGGAAGGCCCGTCCGCCATACGTGTCGGGCTCCAAACCGTAGGGCAGCGTCGCGCGGATCACGTCGACCGGCACCTCCCAGTGCAGGAACAACAGGTCGCGCCAGCCTTGCCGCATCACCGGCCGGCCCGCGGGACGCGCCGGGACCGCGGGAAACCGGGCGGAGTCCGGAAGGGAATGGGACGCGAGCATGCCGGAAGGGAGCCGGACCGCCCCCGGGCGCAAACGCCGGCGCGGAAACGACGCGGCCGTTTGACGCGCCGCCGCCGTGCGCCACGCTCGACCCGTGCTCTCCGACGCCTTCGCCGGCCTGCAGAAGCTGATGCTGCCCGACCGGTGGCAGGCGGAGGCGCTGGCCGGCCTGCGGGACGGGCGCGACGTGATCGTCGACGCGCCGACGGGAGCGGGGAAGACCTATGTCTTCGAGCGCTGGGTGGAGCAGACGGCCTTCACGCGAAGGGCGCTCTTCACCGTGCCGACCCGCGCGCTCGCCAACGACAAGTTCGCCGAATGGCGCGCCCGCGGCTGGGAAGCCGGCATCATGACGGGCGACCTATGCGTGAACCCCGAGGCCCCCGTGGTCGTGGCCACGCTGGAGGCCGTCCAGGGAATCGTCGTGGGGCGACCGGGCCCGCGGGAGCGCCGGCCCTTCGGGCTGCTGGCGATCGACGAGTACCAGTGGATCGCCGATCCGCACCGCGGGAACCATTACGAGGGTGTCGTGCTGTTCGCTCCGCGCGGGCTCCAGTTGCTGCTGCTCTCGGGTGCGGTGGCGAATCCCGACGAGGTGGCGGCCTGGCTCGGCCGGCTCGGGCGCCGCACCGCGGTGATCCGGCACCGCGAGCGGCCGGTGCAGCTGGAGGAGGTGGAGGTGGACGAGCTCATCCACGGCCTGCCACGGTGCATCGAGGGGTTCTGGTCGCGCCGCGTGGCGGGCGCACTCCGCGAGAATCTCGGCCCCGTGCTGCTTTTCGCGCCGCACCGGGCGGACGCCGAGCGTCTGGCCCGGCAGTTCGCGCGTGAACTGCCGCTGGCTGATCCGCTCACGCTCACGCCGGAGCAGGAGCGGCTCTGCGGGCCCGGACTTGCGCGGCTGCTCCGCGCGCGGGTCGCCTGCCACCACAGCGGCCTGAGCTATGCGCAGCGCGCGGGGGTCATCGAGCCCCTCGCGAAGGCAGGCCAGCTGCGCGCGGTCGTCGCCACCCTCGGGCTGAGCGCCGGGATCAATTTCTCGCTCCGCTCGGTGATGATCACGGCGGGCAGCTACCGCCACGACAACCTGGAGCGGGAGATCGCGCCGCACGATCTCCTGCAGATGATCGGCCGCGCCGGCCGTCGTGGCCTGGACGACACCGGCTACGTGCTCGTGAGCGGCAGCACGCCCCGACTACGCCGGGCCGAGCCGCTGCGGCTGCGACGCGCCGCCCCCCTGCCGTGGGCCCTCTTCCTGCGGCAGCTGCGCGGCGGCCGCGACGCGGGAGAGCTGGCCGGCACCGAGGCCGCGCGGTTGTTCACCGCCGTGCCCGTGCCCACCGGGGCCGAGCACACGCCTCCCGGATTGGCCGCGACGCTGCCCTGCGGGGAGCGCACCGACACAGGCCGCGCGCGCGTGGTGCGCCGCGAGCGCAATCCCCTGCCGGCGTGCGCCGCCTGCGCCTGGCGGGCCGACTGCCTCGCGCTCTCCCCCGAGCCCACGCTGCTTTGGCAGTGGCAGCGCACCGGGCTACTCGACCGCGGCCTCCGGCTCACCGTGCGCGGCGAGGTCGCGTCCTTCTTCCTCGGGCCCGAGGGCCTGGCGCTCGCCGCCGCCCTGGAGAACCACCGCTACCCACTCGACGACCTGCTATTCGACGCCGCCGATCTATTCGCGGCGGACCGCTTCACCGGGACCAATCCGCGCTGGCTCGGCCGGCTCGCCGACGCCTGCCGGCAGGCCTACCGGCGCCTGACGATCGACGGCTGGCTGCGGGACGGAGTGCCGCCGCAGTACGGTTCGGGCGCCGGCGACGCCGTGCGCGCCCTCGTCGCCGAAGGGGCCCGCGCGCGCGAGGTGCTCGAGGAGGTGGAAACGGCGGGACGCGGCGACATCGACCGCCTGCTCACCGAGTGGCGCAGCCTGCTCCGGCAGGCCGCCGCGGCGGAACCACTGGTCGGCGACGGCGCGACGATGACCGCGCGCGACCAATTCATCGCGGAGCGCTGGGATACCTTCCGGGCGCTGGCGCGCCACTGGCTGCGGGAGTCGCGCCTTGATGCGTTGCCCGACCTGCCGCCCCTCACCGCGGACCAGCGCCGGCCGGTCAACCATGGCCTGCTGCGGGCCCCGCGGGTCGTGCCGCCCGGCCGCTTCACGCCGGCTCGCGCCTGATCAGGGACGCGGCAACCAACGGAAAGCACCGTCGCGTTCCCGCACGGGAGCGTCGGGCCCGGCGGCCGCCGCCAGACGCCGCTCCGTGTCGCGGATCAGCTCCCCGAGCGCCAGCGGTGACGGCTTCTCCGCCGTCTTCAACTCGAGCCGGCGGAGCACGAAACCGGCCTTGATGCGCCACAACTCGAGCGAGACGCCCGGCGGCAGGCCGCGCTGCCGCACCCACTCGTTCATCAGGCCTTGGTCGCCGTCCCGGGCAGCGAGCCACGCGAGCCCGTCCGCGGGCTCGAGAACCGCGAGGATCCGCTCATCGTACTGGTCGCGCACCCGCTGACGCTCGAGCAACGCGGCCGGAGTGAGATCGAAGACGAGCGCGAAGCGGTCCTGGAACTCGCGCTCCAGCTGGAAAACGGCGCGCACCTGCGCCTCGGCCGCCCCCGTGCCCGCGAGTGCGCGGCGGACAGTCTGCCCCGCGTTGGTCTCGGCCAGCTCGAGCTCGTCGAGCTCGGCGGCGGACAGCACGGTGGCGAGATCCGCGCGCTTCTCGCGCTCGAGCAGCGCGAGCTGACGGAGGAAAGCGTTGAGGCCGCCGGGGAAGGAGCCGCCGGCCGCGGCGTAATCGGCGGCGGCGCGGGTCCTCACCTCGTCGTAATCCCGCTTGATGCGCTCCACCCGGGCCCGCTTCTCCTCCGCCGGGAGCGGCGCGGCGGCACCGGAATCCCGTGTGGTCTCGCCCTGGGCTCCGGGTTCCCTCCCGGCCGCCCGCGGAGTGCCCGACCCGGGCGCGGGCCCGGAGCGCGACGGTGCCGCCGGACGGGAGGCGAGCCAGAGTGCGGCCGTGCCCGCCACCAAGAGAACAGCCCACGTGAAACGACGCATCGGGCTCATGGTGGGAGGGAGCCTCGTGTCACGGGCGCTGGCATGCGGCAAGGATGGCGGGACTGGCGGACGCCGCCACCGATTTCTCGTTGCGCGGCACACGGCGCCGGCCCGCAATCGCCGCCCCGAAATGAGCTCCGTCCACAACCGTTCCGTGCTGCAGCTCATCGGCGCGGCCCTCTGCTGGAGCCTGGCCGGAGTGCTGATCAAGCACGTCGGCACCACGTGGTCGGGCCTGGCCGTGGCCGGCGGGCGCGGGGCGATCGCGGCGGTGTTCCTGCTGCTAACCTGCCGCGGGCTGCGTTTTCACTTCTCCCGCGCGCAGGTGGTCGCGGCGGTGCTCTACGCCCTCTGCACCGTGCTGTTTTGCTGGGCGACGACCCTTACGACCGCCGCCAACGCCATCCTCATCCAGTACACCGCGCCCGTCTGGGTCGCCCTGCTCGGGGCACGCTTCCTCGGCGAGCGCGCGTCGCGCCTGGATTGGCTCGCCATCGCGGTGATCCTCGGCGGCATGGCCATCTTCCTGCAGGACGGCCTCGCATCCGGCCACCTCGCCGGCGACCTGCTCGCCCTGCTGAGCGGCTTGAGCTTCGGCGCCACCGTGGTCGCGCTCCGGCGGCAGAAGGACGGATCGCCGGTGGAGTCGATCATCCTCGGCAACATCCTCGCCGGCCTGATCTGCCTGCCCTGGATCCTGCGGGCTCCCCCGCTCCCGGCCGGCGGCTGGGTTGCGCTGGTTGCCCTCGGCACCGTGCAACTCGGGCTCTCGTACTGGCTCTACGCGCGCGCCATCCGGCACGTCACCGCCCTCGAGGCCGTGCTCATCCCGATCATCGAGCCCCTCCTCAACCCGCTCTGGGTGCTGCTCTTCATGGGCGAGGCACCCTCCGGCCTCGCGCTGCTCGGCGGCGCGGTGGTGATCGCGGGCGTGTCCGTGCGCTCACTCCTGGCCACGCGGGCGCGCACCTGACGCGGGAACCTTCCCGCGCCACGGGCGTCCTGTTTCCACCGTGAAGACCATCCCGCTCCTCCTCGCCACCTCCCTCGCCGCCAATGCCACGCTGGTGGTGCTGGTCGTCACCCGCGACGGCGGGAAGCCAACCGCCGCGGCGAAAACACCCTCGGCCGCCGCCTCCGCGCCGGCGACCGACCCCGCGCTGCGCGCCGCTCTCGCTTCCGGGGACACCGCCGCCCTCGCGGCCGCCGGCGTCCCGGCGCCGCTGGTGCGGGAGTTGGCGCTCGGCCGGCGGCTCACCGCGCTGGCCGCCGAGGCCCCCGCCGCGGCGGCTGACCCGCGTTGGTGGCGCGGAGCCAGGGCGGGAGCACCGGCGTTGGAGGAGCGCACCCGCTGGCGCCGCGAAGTCACCGACGCGCTCGCCGGCGCCGGCATCGACCCCAAGGGCGTTTTCGGCTCCGGCGACCCCGGCCTGATCTCGTTTCTGCCGCCCGCGAAGCGGGAGGCACTGCGGCGCATCAACCAGGACTACGAGGAACTCACGGCCAAGTTCGGCGCCAACGGCGTCCAGCTGGCGTCGGACCGCGAGCGCCTGAAACTCCTGCGCGCCGAGCGGGAGCGCGACATCGCGGCGCTGTTTACCCCGGAGGAGTACGCCGAGTTCACGATGCGCACGTCCGCCTCGTCGGCGGTGGTGCGCGCACGCTACGGTGAAGCGATCGAAACGGAGAGCGAGTTCCGGCAGATCTATGATCTGCAGCGCGCGTTCGACGAGAAGTTCCCCCTGGAGAATGCCAGGGCGCGAGCCACTCCCGAGGGCATGCGCGCCTTCGCCGAGGCGCAGCGACGGCTGCAGGAGGACATCCGCGCCGCCGTGGGCGAGACGGCATGGTCCCGGCTCCAGCGCGCGGCCGACTCCGATCTCGGCACCGTCGAATCACTGGTCAACCGACTGAACCTGCCGCCGGCGACCACTGACCGCGTGGCCACGCTGCGTGATTCCCTCGCCGCGGAATCGCAGCTCCTCAACGGCGACCCGGCGATCGCCGCGCCGCAACGCCGCGCGAAGATCCAGGAACTCGCCGCGCGCGCGAAGTCTGAGCTGGTCGCGGCGTTGGGCCAGGAAGCCGCCGAAGCCTACGGGCAACGTTCGCCGTGGATGGGCATGCTGGCCGGAGGCCTCGCATTCTCGACCACGCCGCCCGCCAACGGACCCGGAGCCGCGCTCGCGATCGGCGGCCAGAGCGTCTATCCCGTGCTGCCCGCCGGCACTCCGGGTGCGGTCGGCCCCGCGCGGCAGATGATGATCTCCGCGGAATCGACGCTTTCCACGGATAACCCGGGCGCGGGCGTGCGGGAAAATGTTCGGGTGATGACTTTTTCCACCGGCGAGACGAACCCCGCGGTCAACCCTGGCGCGGGCGGAGCCACGATCATCGTGACACCGCCGTCGAATCCGCCGGGCAGGTAGGAACCGGGAGCCGCCAGCTCGAGCCGCTCAGTTCGAGCGGCTGACATTGATCGCCGGATCGATCGGTGTGACAGGCGTGGTCACCGGCGGAGCGGCCGGAGTCGACGGGGCGACATTGACGGTCGGCGGGGTAACGGTGGCGCCGGAACCCTGGCTCGCACCCGTGGCGGCGCCGCTGGCCGCAGAGTTCGCGATCGCATTGGCGTTCACGTTCGAAGAGCCGCCGGACGTGGCGCCGGAGGTGGCGCCCTGCGCCGCGCCCGTGGCGGCACCACTCGCGACGGACTGAGCGGCGGACTGAGCGGCAGCTTGGCCCTGGGACTGCGCGACCGCGGTCGTGGCACCCGAGGCGGCAGCACTCGCGCTCTGTTGGGCGATGGCGGCCGCCTGCTGCGGCGCGGACTGCGCGGCGACCTGGGAGGCGCCCTGGGCCGCACCCTGGGCCGCGGCCTGCGCGGAGGCGGCGGAGCCGCCCGCACCCGCGGTTGCACCCTGCGCCGCGGCAGAGGCCATGGCCGAGGCCGCCTGCGTCGCGTTCGCGCCGGCGCTGGTGGCAACTTGGGTGGCAGCGGCGGCCGCACCGGAAGCGGCGCCTTGGGCGGCAGCCTGCGAGACCTGGGCGGCCGCGGACGGCATCGATTGCTGCACCGCCTGCGCGGCGGCCTGCGAGACCTGCTGCGCGACCTGCTGGGCGGCGGTGGCGGCGGCCTGCGTCGCGGCCTGCGCGTTACCGGCCCCCGCGGCGGCTTGCGCGGCCACAGACTGGGCGGCTCCCTGCGCGGCGGCCTGCGTCACCGTCTGCGCGACCTGGGTGACGGTCTGCGCGTTGCCCGAGGAGGCCGCGGCCTGGACCGCGGCGGTCACGACGGCGGCAGCCTGTGTGGGCGCGGCGCTCGCCGCGCTGGCGGCGGCCTGGGCCACGGCCGTCGGCACCGCATTCACGACGGTGGCGACCGTGGCGGAGAGTTCCGCGACCGCGGTGGCGGAAGTCGCCGGGCCGAAGCTTTCCGGGCTCGCGGCCACGACCGCGACCGCGGCGACGGCCACCGCCGCGGCCTGGTTGACCGCGGCCATGACCTCGGGATTCGACTGGGCGATCGCGGTGGCGGACATCGCGGCGCCGTCGTTGACGGTGGAAACGGAGACCGCGCCGGCGCCGAGAGTGACCGCGGGCAGATTGGGCGCCGAGATCGTGACCGTGCCGGAGGCGGTGACCACCGTGTAGGTGGTACCCTGCACATTCACGGTGTAAACCGTACCGCGGGCCGCGGCCACCCCGCGCGGCGTCTTCACGCCGTACGTGCGGCCGGCCAGCTTCGCCCGGTCGACCTGCGAAACGAGACTGCCGCCCTTGAGCTCCAGCGTAGGGGCGTTGCCGGTGAGCGTCGTCACCAGGACCTCGCTGTCGCGCTTGATCGTCGCGATGGCTCCCGACACCGCCTCGAGGTAAACCTCCGCGGCGCCCGAACGGATGGAAGCCGTCTCCGGGACCTTGAGCCCGGCGGCGGCGTCCACGGTGCGGCCGTCGGGCAGGACCACGACGGCGCCTTGGCCGACGATCTTAAGGATGGTGGCCTCCTGCTGGGCTGAAGCGGCGGAAGCCAGAAACAGGAAGGACAGGAAGCAGGCGAGCAGAGGGCGGACGCGCGGAGTGATCATGGGAGTGGAGCGGGGTGAAACGTCGCCACGGTGTCCGGCGGGATCAGCGACGCAATGCCGGAACAGCCCGGCCGGGCGTCGTTCATTTCTCCGTCATCACATGCGTGCCGTCCCACCCCGCGGGAGGCGGCTCGCGCCGGAAGCGTTCCACCAGTTCCAGGTGAACGAGCGAGGGGTTGGTCTGCACGCCCGGCGTGCGCCCCGGCGACCTCGGCTCGAGCGCGGCGCTCGCGCTGAAAGCCCGCCGGGCACCGTCCCAATCGCGCGCGGCGAACAGCGAAAGCCCGCGGGTGAAGTTCTCGACGCACCCCGCGTCATCCGGCGTCAAGACTCCAGCCTCGGCGAGGACCTCGTGGAAGAGAACCGGCTCGGCGCGTCCCTTGACCACGATGCGTCCGAGCGGACGAAAGACGACCCGGCCCGGGGCATGCCGTTCGCTCGCCGCCCGCGTGGACTCGGTGCACATGACGGCGGCGCCCCAGTGCTTCGCGCCCGACTCCATGCGCGCGGCGAGGTTCACCGCGTCGCCCATCATGGTGTAATTGAACCGCACCCGGCTGCCCATGTTGCCCACCACCGCCAGCCCGGTGTTGAGGCCGATGCGGGACTGCATCGCGGTCACCGCTTCCGGCCAGGAACCGACGTCCCGCCAGACCTGGCGGAGTTCCTCCAGCCGGGCCTGCGAACGTAGCGCCGCCACGCACGCGTGGTGCGCGTGCCCGGGCAGGGTGACCGGGGCGCCGAACATCGCCACGACCGCGTCACCGATGTATTTGTCCAGCGTGCCGCCCTCCGCCTGGATGACATCGGTGCAGGCGGAGAGGTAGTCATTGAGAAGTTCGACGAGGCGCTCGGGCGGCAACTGCTCGGAGAAAGTGGAAAAACCCTGGATGTCGCTGAAGTAGGCGGTGATCTCCTCGGAGGCTCCGCCGAGCCGCGGCATCTCGCGCGCCCGCACCATGCGCTCGACGACCTCGGGCGAGACGTAGGTGCCGAACATGCCCTTGATGCGCTCCTTCGCCCGCTGCTCGGCGAGCACCCGGCGCGAGATGGCGAAGACCTGCAACGCGCCGAAGCCGAGCAGCGGTCCCGTCAGCGGGATGACGATGCTGCCCTCGACCCAGGCCAGCGTGGCGCCGAGCAGGAACACCACGGGCACCCCGGCCGCGATCAAGGCGTGCTCCCGCAGCTCGCGCTCGGCGAAGCGCCACACGCAGAGCCCGCCGACCAGGCCGAGTCCGAGCCAGATCCATCCGGCCGGCACCCGGCGCAGATAGTCCCCGCTGAGGAAGTTCTCGAGCGCGTTGGCGTGCACCAGCACCAGCGGGGTCTGGGCCGCAAGCGGCGTGGGCGCGAGGTCGGTCAACCCCGCCGCGGTCTGCCCGACCAGCACGATGCGACCCGTGAGCTGGGGAACCCGGCCTGGCTTCCGCTCATGGCGGTCGGCCAACTGGGCCAGCGCCTGGCTGTAACCGTAGGTCGCAAGATCCTCGACGCCGTGGCGGAAATTCACGCGGTAACGTCCGGCCGCGTCGATCGGGATACGGGCGGATCCCAGCCGCCCGCGCACCTCGACCCCCTCGCCGAGCCGCACGGTGACATCCCCCGGCTCCGCCCGCCAATGGGCCATCAGCGCGCGCAGACTCAGCGAGGGCAGCACATCATCACCCACGCGCACCATGAGGGGCACCATGCGGCGCGTCCCGTCGCGGTCCGGCGGGGTATCCACGAACCCGATGTCGGCCCGCTTGGCCACCTCACCGGCCGGCAGCAGCGCGGCCCCGGCTCCCAGGATCCGGGAACGGTCGCCCTCGACGCGCGTCAACGCTCCGGGCCGCACGCCCGCCATCTCGGGTGAGTCGGGCGCCGATCCTTCACCAAGGTCGGCGCCCATCGCCCCCAAGACCACCGCACCGCCGGCCCCCGCCACCCCGCGCGCCAAATGCGCGTCATCCTCGGCCTCAGCCGAGGGCTCGGTGAAAAGGATGTCCCACGCCGTGACGCTCGGACGCCGGAGACCCGCCAGCAGCAGGAAGTCGCCGTGAAGCCGCCGGGGCCATGGCCACCGGCCGAAGTCCCGCAGGCTGGCCTCGTCGATCCCGATCAGCGCGATGGCATCGGATGGGTTGCGCGGCTGCAGTTCCGCCCGCAGCCGCACAAGACCGTCCCAAGCCACATGCTCGACCGATTCGAGCACCGGCAGCCGGGAAAGACCGAACGCGGCCGCCCCGCTGAGCAGGACCGGGAGCAGCACGGCGCGCCAGAGATCCGGGGCGGGAGGCTTAGCCACAGGCCGCACGATGCCGGCGGCGCGAGCGTCACCAAGCCAATTCCCATCCACCGCGGCCGCCGCTTAATTGCGCGCAGGCGGCCGCAGCTGCAGGAGCACATTGGCCGCGGTGATCAGGCCCCCGCCCGCCACCAGGGTCCAGGTCGCGGTCTCGTTCAGATAGCTGATGCCGGCCCAGGCCGACAGCAGCGCGGGCAGGAACAACGCCAGCGCCGAGGCGAAGATCGGCTCGACGCAGTAGATGAGGCCGGCCTCGGTGGCGGTGATCCGCGGTTGCCACGCGACCATGATCGAGAAGGCCCCGATGGTGCAGACCAGTGTGAGCGCGACCGTGAAGACCACCCAGGCGCCGTTCCGCCAAGGCGCGGCGAGCGTCGCGACGTCGGGTGCGAACGCCAGCGCGAGCACGGAAAAGACGACGGCCTGCGTGGAGAACATCACGAAGGTCACGCGGTCGGGCCGGTTGCCGGCGAATTCCGGACGCTCGAGGGTGAGGATCTGGCCCATGAAGAACACGGAGCAAAGCAGCGTCTCCCACTCCCCGCGCCCGAGCCGCATTTCGCGCCAGTCGAAGCCGCCGAGCACCGCGACGCCGGCCAGCACCAGCGCGCAGGACAGCCAGACGCGGCCGCCCGGGTTGGTGCGGGCGCGGATCGCCAGCCACACCGGGATCATGATCGCGTAGAATTGGGTGAGGAACGCGGAGGTGCTCGCGGAGGTGAACTGCAGCGCGTCGTTCTGCAGCAGCATGCCCGCGGCGGTGAAGAAGCCGAGCCGGATGCCCTGCCGGAGCTCACCACCCGTCGCCCGCCAGATCTCCGAGGGACGCAGCGCGAGCAGCAATCCCACCGCCAGCAGGAAGCGGGGCGCCACGGTGTAAATCGCCGAGAACCACGTGCCGGCGGCCGGCACCAGTTCGGCGTGCAGAAGATTGATCGCCTTGATCAGCGGGAAGCTCAGACCCCAGAAAAGATTCGCCAGCAGCAGCATCAGCACGGCGCGCAGGCGGAGATCGGTCGGCCGGGAATTCATCCGATGGAAAGGCGCGCGAGCCTGCGGCCCGGCCCCGGGCGGGCGACACAATTCACCGGCCACCGCCAGCCACGCCTCAACGGCGCGCAGCCTGGAAGCGGAACAGCATTTCCTCGATGCCGCGCAGGTTGACCGGCTTGGTGAGGTATTCGTCGATTCCCGCCTCGCTTGCCGCCGCGCGCTGTTCGGGACGGACATCCGCCGACAGGGCGACCACCCACATGTCGCGGCCGACCGCCCCGGCCTCACCCGAACGGAGCGCGCGGAGCACTTCCAGGCCGTCGAGCTCCGGCATGTGCATGTCGAGCAGCACCAGATCGGGCGCTCGCGGCGCGCCGGCCAGCGCCGCGAGCACGGCCCGGCCGTTATCGACCATGGAAACGGTGCACCCGAAATTCTCCAGCATGAGCCGGATGAGCCGCTGGTTCACCACGTTGTCCTCCGCGACCAGCACCGCGAAGCCGAACTGCGTACGCGCCGCCGGGGCGGGCCGGCTCCGGGTCTGGCCGGAGACCAGCGGGAAAAGCGTCTTCGCGCGCACCGGCTTGGTCACCAGTCCCCGGAACCTCTCGCGCAACGCGGCCTGCGGCCCGGATCCCAGCGAAAGCGGGACGAGCGCGATCGTGCTGCCCTCCGCTTCGCTCGCGATCTTTTCCTCACCCGCCAGCCGGAGCGCCTCGGCCTCACCCAGATCCCGCACGAGGGCGGTCCATTGGCCCGCCGGTAAGGTCTCCAGGGAGTCGGCCTCGACCACCTCCACCCTCCAGGAGCTCAGGAGGGCGGCGAGGGCCTCGCGTGGGCGACCTCGGGCGGCCACCAGCGCGACCCGCGAACCGGCGGCGCTCGGGGGCCTTGCGGGCTGATCGACCCGGGCCCGGATGGAAAAAGAGAAAACGGCTCCGGCGCCGGGCCGGCTTTCCACGCCGATCTGGCCACCGAGCATCTCCACCAGGTTCCGGCTGATGGCGAGCCCGAGCCCCGCCCCCCCATGTTTGCGCAGCGTCGAGGAATCCAACTGCGTGAACGGCCGGAAGAGCCGGGCCTGATCCTCGACGGTGATGCCGGGTCCTGTGTCACGAACGGCGAACTCGAGCCTGATGCCAGCCGCGTTGCCCTCTTCCCGGGGCACGGTCACTAGCACCTCGACCTCGCCGCTTGCGGTGAACTTGACCGCGTTACCCACGAGGTTGACCAACACCTGCCGCAGCCGGCCGCGGTCCGTGATGATCGAGGCGGGGACGTCGGGCGCGACCCGGTGGAAGAGCTCCAACCCCTTCTCCGCCGCGGCCGCGGCGTGCTGGTCGATCGCTTCCTCGAGGCACTCGCGCGGATCGCAGGGGGCAAATTCAATCCGCGTGCTACCCGACTCGATGCGGGCGATATCGAGAATGTCCTCGGTGAGATGCATCAGGGAGTCGGCGCTCGCCCGGATCGCCAGCAGTTGCTCGCGCTGCGACTCGGTCAACGAAGTCTCGAGCAGCAGGCCAGTGAACCCCACGATGCCGTTGAGCGGGGTGCGCACCTCATGGCTCATGGTGGCGAGGAATTTGCCCTTGGTACGGTCGCCCTCCCGCGCCCGCTGGGTTGCCTCCCGGAGTTCGTTCTCGCGCAGGCGCAACTCGGTGACGTCGTCGAAGACGACGACGAACGAGACGACCTGATGGTCCCGGCGGCGGACGGGCGAGAAGCCCCCGCGTACCGGAAAGGAAGCCCCGTCGGAGCGCCGGCAGGTCCAGTCCCCCTGCCATGCCACTCCGGCCGCCATGCTGCCAACGATCTCGGGCGCCGCCACGCCGGCCGCCCCGGCGTCCAGAAACTCCCGCCAGTTTCTCCCGATCAAACCGTGGCGGGAAACCCCGAGATACCGCGAGCCGACGGCGTTGCTGTAATCGATGCGTCCGGAGGGATCGAGGATGAGGATCGCGGAATAAGCCTGCTCGACCGCTTCGGACAAGTTGCGGATCACGTTGGACTGGACCCGCTGGCGGCCGCCGAGAAGCAGCATGGCCAGCGGAATGCCGACCAAGCCACAGGTCCCGATTCCGACGAGTAAACTACCCCAAAGCACGTTCCGGCGCCACTCGAGCGCGTCGGCCTCGAGGTGCACCACATGACGCACATTCTTCGGACCATTCCGGTCGAAATCGGGAAGAAAGGCGTAAGCAATCCGAAGGTGAGATTCACCCAACTCGAGCGGCTCGGAAACCACCGCCCCGCCGTCGCGGCGGAGCCGATCAAGATCGCCAGAGTCGAGTCGGGACACGAAGGGGTCGCCCGGCCGGGCTTCCTCGCCAAAAGTCGGGTCCCGGAAATCCGCGACGTAGACCGCCGGGCCGCCCTCCGCCGAGACCCTGAGCAGGCTGATGCAGCGTAGCATGGGGATCAGCTCACGGAGCCGCCGCGCCTTTTCACGAAGCTGGAGGTACGCGGGCTTGCCGAGGTCCGCCGGCGTGGCTGAGAGCGCAAAGGGATCCAAGTCCGTCGTCAGCACCATCCCGGCGACCGGCGGGCGCAGGAGCATGTCGTTACGGATGCGGCTATCGATCAATTCACCCGCCAGCCATCCCGCTGCCGCTCCCGTCGCGAGTGTCACCAATGCCGCAACCGCGATGTTAAGGCGCTGCATTATTTGGACGCGGAAGGATTCCTGCACAACAGTAGGGCTAAATCCCTAACACCCTCCTGCTCGGCTGACAACCCCTATGCTCACCGCCGCGCCCAGGGCGCAAAAAAGCCGCCGCGGGCGAACCCGCGGCGGCAGGAAAAAATCGAGCAGTCTTATTGGAGGTTCTTCGAGACGAGCTTGGTCATCTCGAACATGGAGACCTTGGACTTGCCGCCGAAGACGACCTTCAGGTTGTCGTCAGCGTTGATCTGGGTCTTCACCTTCTTGTCCTGCAGGCCGTTCTTCTTGATGTAGACCCACAGCTTCTTGGTGAGCTCCGTGCGGGGGAGCGGGGCGGCGCCAACGACCTTCGCGAGGTGAGCGTTGGGCGTGACCGGTTTCATGAACGCAGCATTCGGTTTACGGGCAGCTTTTTTAGCCATGATTTTGTTTGGGTTTTACGAGGCGATTTCCTCTAGCGACCGCCGTTCTAGAGGGAAGGCTCCGCGTTTGCCTAGGAAAATCTTCTGCTTTTCAGAGGGAAAAGCGCTTCGGCCTCAAAGTCCGACCAACGATCCGTTGCGGCGAATCCAGCGTTCCGCCTCCCGCCAGCCGGGGCAGACCTCCTCGACGCGCGCCCAGAAGCGGGCCGAGTGATTCATTTCCCGCAGGTGCATCAGCTCGTGCTGGATCACGTAGTCGCGGACGTGGTCGGGCGTCTGCACGAGGCGCCAGTTGAGCGAGATCGTTCCGTTGGCGGAGCACGAGCCCCAGCGCGAGCGCTGGTTGCGCACCGTGACCGCGCGCACGTCCACTCCCGCCAGCGCGGCCAGCTCCCAGGCGCGCGCAGGCAGCTCCACCCGCGCACGCCGCGCGAAATGCGCCTCAAGCGTCGGCCGCAGGTCGCCGTCAAGCCGCGGCACCCGGAAAACATCCGCTGCCAGGCAGACCTGCGGACGCTCCCCCTGCGCCGCGACCCGCACCTCCGTCATCTCCCCGCGCCAGAGCACATGCGTCCCCGGCACCCAGATCTCCGCGCCGCGCGGGCGGCGGCGCTGGCGCTCCCGCGCGCGCTCCAGCCAGCCGCGATGCTGCTCCACGAAACGCAGGGCCTCGCGCTCCGTCCCGCCGGCCGGGATCGTCGCCACCGCGGTGCCGTCGCGCCGCAAGGTGAGCCGGTAGTGCCGCGCGCGCGCGCTCCGCTCCAGCACCACGCCGTCGCCGCCGGGAACGGCCGGCGCCGCCGGCCGCGGGCGCGGCGGCGGCGCGGTGGGCACGCCGGGCGGCGGCGTAAACAAACCGGGAAGTTCCTGCTGCGCGGTGATCAAACCGGCCGCGAGTGAACGCAACGGCGTCCGCGGCGCGAGCGCGTTATGCGAAAGGCCCTCAGCCGCCCTCCGCACGCGCCCGGCGCCGCCGCAGCGCGTGCCACACCGTCGGCATCTCGCCCCCGTGATCCGGCAACACCAGCGCGATCGCGATCTCCTCCAACCCGGCCAGCACCAGCCAGACGATCGCCGCGTGGAAAGGCGCCGCCGTACCTCCCGACAACAGCGGCACAAGCGTCAGCGGACATGCCACCGCCCCGGCCTTGGAGGCCCACGTGTGGTAGCAGGGCGCGCGGCCCAGCCGCACGAATCCGTGGACGATCACCGCGAGGAACGCCGCGAGGCCGGTCACCACCCAGGGCAACTCCCGCCGCATCACGTCGGGCCACAGGAGCGCGATGCCCCAGACCCCGGCCACGAGCGTCACGTAGTCCGCGGCGCTGTCGAGTTTGCGCCCGAACTCCGAGAAGGCCTTGAGCCGGCGCGCCAGGAAACCGTCCAGCGCGTCCGTCGCCAGCGCCGCCGCGATCAGCGCCGTGAACCACCACCGCGAACCCGCCAAGGCGGCGGCCAGCACGGCCGGCATCAGCGCGATGCGGGTCGCCGTGAGGAGATTGGGCCAGAACCGGGGGTCGATGCGCATGGCGACGCGGGCACGGAACCGTTCACAGTCGCTCCGGCAGCCAGCCGGCCGGGCGGCCGTTCTCGAGGTGAAGCCACGCGAACGCCGCGGGCGCGCCGCGATTGGGGCGCGTGATGCAGCCCGGATTCAACCAGCGCACCCCCAGCGGGTCGGTCTCGTCCCGCGGCACATGCGTGTGACCGTGCAACACGAGTTCGGCGCCGGGCGGAGGGCGACGCGGCGGGATATGCACGAGGTGCACGCGGCGCCCCGCGCGACGCAGGTCGAGCGCCAGGGGCCAGGGATGGGCGTCGCAGTTGCCGCGCACCACGAGGAGCGGCGCGCCCGACTCCGCCAGCGCGTCGAGCGTGTCCGGCGCGCACACGTCGCCCAGGTGCCAGATCTCATCGGCGCCGCGCAGCCGCGCGGGCAGGTCGGCGGGCAGTCGGTCGTGGGTGTCGGCGATCACGGCGATCCGCATCGTCTCCAATCTGACGCAGGTTTGCGCCTTTGGACAGGGCGAAACGCGGAATTACCGCCGCCCGGCACGGCGCTCTTGCCCCGCCGGGAACCGCGGTCCTTTGATGAAAAGGCCCCGCGCGACGTGTCGCGCCCCGCCCCGTCCACCCCATGCCCACCCTCCGTCTCCTCCTGCCCTGCGCCCTCCTCACCGCCGCGCTCCCGGCCGCGCCGGCGCCGCGACCCCTCTTCGACGGCCGCACCCTGGACGGATGGGAAGGTGACGCGCGCAGCTGGCGCGTGGAGGCAGGCGCCATCACCGGTGAGATCGCCGCGGGCGCGACGCTGGCACGGAACGAGTTCCTGTACTGGCGCGGCGAAGTCGCCGACTTCGAGCTCACCGCCGAGTTCCGGATCAGCGGGGATGCCAGCGCGAACTCCGGCCTCCAGTTCCGCTCGCGGCGCGAACCCGACGGACACGCCGCCGGCTACCAGGCCGACCTGGATCTGGGGCGGACCTGGCTCGGACGGCTTTACGAAGAGCACGGGCGCAAGCTGCTCGTCGAACGCGGCGACCGCGTCTCGATCGCTCCGGACGGCCGGCGCTGGAGCGAGAAATTCGGCGAGCCGGCCGATTACGCCGCGCTCCTCCGGCCCGCGCCCGCCTGGAACACCTACCGCGTCACCGCACGCGGACCGCACATCGAACTGTGGCTCAACGGCACGCGCGTCGCCGTGCTCGATGACCACCAGACGGGGGCCGCGGCACACCGCGGGCTACTCGCGTTCCAGCTGCACAGCGGCCCCGGGCCGGTGAAGGTGCAGTTCCGCGATATCCACCTCACCGATCTCGGAGCCACCGAGGCGCCGCCCGCGCGTCCCGCCGCGCAGGCCGCGGCGAAGGCGCCCGCGATCGACCCCAACATCGGAGCGGTGCGCAAGAACGGCGACCCTCCCCTGCGCCGCAACGCCGGCGTCGATGACCTAACCCGGCTCCACGCCAGTCCCGTGCTCTGGCACCTCCGCGATAATCCCGCGAAGCCGTCCGCGGTCGCGAATCCCGCCGCGCAGAAACTCGTCGCGGGACTGAAGCTCGTGCACGGCTTCCAGGCCGAGCTTGTCGCCGCCGAGCCCGGCATCCGCCAGCCGGTCGCGTTCGCCTTCGACGACCGCGGGCGCATCTGGGTCGCCGAGGCGCACGGTTATCCCAACCGCCAGCCCGAGGGACAGGGTCGCGACCGCATCATCATCCTGGAGGACAGCGATGGCGACGGTGAGTTCGAGACGCGCAAGGTTTTCGCCGAGAACCTCAACCTCGTGAGCGGTCTCGAGGTCGGATTCGGCGGCGTGTGGGTCGGCGCCGCGCCCCACCTGTTGTTCATCCCTGACCACGATGGCGACGACCGGCCCGACGGCCCGGCGCGGGTCCTGCTCGACGGCTGGGGATTCCAGGACACGCACGAGACGCTCAACAGCTTCACCTGGGGCGTCGACGGCTGGCTCTACGGGTGCCACGGCGTCTTCACGTTCTCGAACGTCGGCAAACCGGGCGATCCGGCGGCCGGGCGCCAGAAGATCCGCGCGGGCGTGTGGCGTTACCATCCGGTGCGCCACGAGTTCGAGGTCTTCGCGCATGGCACGAGCAATCCGTGGGGACTCGATTTCAACGCCGAGGGCCATCTCTTCATGACCCATTGCCGCAGCTTCTGGGGCGGCGGCGGCACGACCTACGTCATCCGCAACGCCCATTACTGGAACCAGGCCAACAACGACTACGCGCCGTGGATCTCCAACCGCGGCCCCGACTTCGCGCCCGGCCTGCGCAATTACCTGCTCGCGTCCGCGCGCTACGACAGCGGCGAGGGCGGCGCCGGCGCCCCCGGCACCTCCGCGGTGTACGGCGGGCACTCGCACGTCGGCACCATGATCTATCTCGGTGACAACTGGCCCGCCGTCTACCGCGACCACCTGTTCACCCACAATCTCCACGGGCACCAGATCAACCACCAGGTCAACGTCCGCGCCGGCTCCGCCTACGAGACTTTCCACGGTGGCCATGACGTGCTCTTCGCACCCGACGCCACCTACCTGCCCGTCGACCTGCAGTATGGGCCAGACGGCGCGGTCTACGTCATCGACTGGAGCGACATCCAGCACTGCCACAACCCGCGCGACGAGGTGTGGGATCGCTCCAACGGCCGCCTTTACCGCGTATCCTGGGCCGCCACCTGGCGCCCCGCGAAGGTGAACCTCGGCGCCCGTTCCGACACCGAGCTCGCCGCGCTCCACCTGCACCGCAGCGAATGGCACGTGCGCGTCGCCCGTCGTCTCCTGCAGCACCGCGCCGCCCAACGCGCCCTCGAACCCGCCGCGGTCGCCGCCCTGCGCCGCCAGGCCGCGAACACCGCCGACGAGGTGTCCACACAGCTCCGCGCCCTCTGGACACTCCACGCAACCCGCAACCTCGACGACGCCTTGCTCGGGTCCGCCCTGGGCCACGCCTCCGGGACCGTGCGAGCCTGGGCCGTGCAACTCGCCACCGAGCGGCCGGACAAACTCCGCTTGTCCGCGGACCAACTCGCGGCCCTCGCGCGCACGGATGCCTCGCCCGCGGTGCGCCTCGCCGTCGCCGCCGCCATCCCCGCCTTGCCCGTCGCGGAACGCTGGATACCCGCCGCGGCGCTCGCCAACCGCGGCGAGGACAACGGCGACCGCTTCCTGCCGAAGATGACGTGGTTCGCCCTCGCTCCCGGAGTGGGCGGCGACCTCGCCCGCGCGCTCGAACTCGCCGCCGCCACTCCGCTGCGCGAGGTCGCCGATTCAATCCTCTGGTTCGTCTCGCGCACCGCCGAAGGACGCGAACAGGTCGCCGCCCGCCTCGCCGCGTGGCCGGCGGAGACCGCCGCCCGCGCCCTCCGCGTACTCGCCTTTTCGCTCGAGAACGACGCGGGGCTCACCGCGCCGCTCTCATGGCCCGCCGCGGCGCGGCGTTTCGCCGACTCCAAGGATCCGGGCCTTCGCGGCGCCGTCGAGCAGCTCTCGGCCCTCTTCGGCGACAAGTCCGTGCTCGGCCCGGTCCGCACCCGGCTGGCCGACGCCACCACCCCGCTCGTGGAGCGCCGCCGCGCCCTCGACTTGCTGCGCCGCGCCGGCGACACCGAGTCCGCGGCCCTGCTGGTCAGCCTGCTCGAGGACCGGGACCTGCGCTCCGCCGTGATCCCACTGCTAGGCATCTCGGCCGACAACGCGCGCGCGGCCGAGGGCCTGATCACCCGCTTCGGCTCATTCGGCGGCGCCGACCGCAACGCCGCCCTGGCCGCCTTCACCAGCCGCCCCGCGCTCGCCCTGCCTCTGCTTCGCGCGGTCGAGGCCGGCCGTTTCGATCGCCAGTTCCTCACCGCCCTCCACGCCCGCCAGCTGCGCCGGTTGAACGACCCGCAGGTCAACGCAGCGCTCGACCGGGTTTGGGGCCGCGCCAGCGAATCCTCGGCTGACGCCAAGGCCACCATCGCGCGGATCCGCGACGTCTACCGCAACGCCCCGGTGTGGTCCTATGAGCTCGAGGCCGGCCGCAAGGTCTACGAGCGCGCCTGCTCCGCCTGCCATGCCATGGGAGGAAGCTCCGGTGGCAAACTCGGCCCCGACCTCGGCGGCACTTGGCGCAACGGGCTCGATTATTTCCTCGAGAACATCATCGACCCCAACGCCGTCGTCGGCGCCGCCTACGAGATGCACGTCCTCACCAAGCGCGACGGCACCGTGCTTTCGGGCATGATAGACCGCGAGACCGAGACCGCGGTTGTGATCCGCGGGGTGACGGAGACGGTCACCGTGGCCAAGTCCGAGATCCGCGAACGGCAGAAAACCACGCAGTCGCTGATGCCGGCCGGCCTCCTCGAGGCGCTGCCCGAGCGCGAGACCGTCGAACTGCTCAAGTTTCTCACCACCGAGCCGCGCTGAGGTGGCGCCCGTCGCGTCCTTCCGGCCGGCTCAGGGAGCGCGGCCGGCGAGGAAGGCCTGCAGCGCGTCCAGCCGGTCCGCGCCGATGACATCGACGCCGGCATCGGCCAGCTGCGTCCACGCCGCCGGCGAGTCGGGCACGTTCCAGAAGCGTAGGCGGCGGCCGCGCGCCCGGGCCTTCGCCACCCACTCCCCAAGGGCGGTCCGCACCTCCGCCGGCATCGGCCCGCTCCAATTCCACGTCGAGAACGTCCGCCAGTTCTCGCTGATCCAGGGAATGAGCTCGGCCGGCGCGTCGGAATCGAGGTGCGCCTTCCGCCCGTCCATGGCGGCGAAGCGCACCGCCTGCGCGCGCAGCGCGGCCTCGTCGCGGTTGCCCGAGACGATCACCGTCATGGCCCGCGGAGTCCTCGTCCCGCCCCGGAACTCCGTCAGCAGTTCCGCATAGCCGGCGAGAACCGCGTGGAGCGCGGCGTAGGTCGGCCCGGCGGCTGACTTCACGTCGACCAGCAGCGTGAACCCATCCAGCCCGGGCTGCACCCGCCCGCCGTTCGCGCGCACGCGCTCGCGCAGCGGATCGAGGTAGAGGGACTGCAGCGTGCGGCCGGGCCGGACGTCCTTGCGGTCGTGCGCCACGAGCAGTTCGCCGTCGACCAGCCAGATGTCGGCCTCGACGCTCCCGAAACCGCGCGCGAGGGCGTCGAGTAGCGGCCGCGGATGCTCGTAGTCGTTGTGGGCGTGGGCGAGCGGGGCACCGCGCAACCCGGCGGCGGACAAGAAAAGGACGGCGGCGATCAGGCGCGCGATCATGCCGCACCCTGGGCCGCCGGCCGCCCCGCCCGCAAGCCCGCGCGCGGCGAACAGGTCACCCGCTGGACGGCGGAGCCGGGAGCGCGGAGGGTCCGGAGATCACGGAGGCCACGGAGGTCGAGAGCTTCGTGGTCTCCCACGTTTCCCCAGTCTCCTCCGTCTCCGACGTCCTCCAAGTCTCCGTGCTCCGTGTCCCCGGTTGGAATCTTCCGGCGGCGCCTCAGCCGCCGATCCAGCCGAGGCCGGCGCGCAGCCAGAGCGGGATGGTGAGGATGCCGACGGCGGTGGTGCCCACGACGATCTGCACCGCGGTGCGCGGATGCCCGCCGTAAAGCCGCGCGAGGATGACGGGTACCATCGCGGATGGCATGGCGGCCTGGACGACCAGCACGCGCTTCAGCTCCACCGAGCAGGGCAACAAGAGAGCGAGCCCGATGATCGCGAGCGGCAGCACGGCCAGTCGCAGGGCGCCGGCGGCGCAGGAGACGCGGGCATCGAAAAGCTCGCGCGGCGAGGACAGGTGCCCCGCGAGGCTCACGCCGGTCATCACGAGCCCGAGCGGGATGCCGCACAACGCGAGCGCGTGCACGGCGTCGAGCAGCACCTTGGGCAGGTGCGAAAACACCCCGGCGAGATTGCAGCCGATGGCGACGACGAGCGTGACCAGCACGGGGCTCAGCAGTTTCCGCCAGCCGTCGCGCAGCGACTGCCCGCTCAGCACCAGCAGCCCGACGGTCCAGATCGCCGCCTCGACCCCGACATTGTGCACGAGGAGCAGCCCGCGGCTCTGCGGCCCCCAGATCGCCTCCATGATTGGCAACGGCAGGAAGCCATAGTTGGCGATGCCGGCCGTGAGCGCGAAGGTGCGGAGACCGGTGCCGACCTGGAGTCCGATCGCGCGGGCCACCGCGCGGCAGAACAGGATGCCCGCGGCGGTGACGCCGAAGCCCAGCAGCGGCGGCAACAGAAGATTGCCGGGCGTGCGCAAAGCCGAGTTGCCCGCCACGGCCTCGAACGTGAGGCACGGGTAGCATACATTCACGGTGAACCGGATGAGGCTCGTCTCCGCCTCACCCTCGATCCAATGCACCCGCCGAACGGCGACGCCCACGCCGATCAAAAGGAAGACCGGCAGGACGAGGAACAGCAGCTGGAGGTAGGTGGGAATAGACGAACGGAATGGGCCGGGACGGCGGCGCGTTCAAGCCGGGGCGGCATCACCGGCCGGGCCGGCTCCCGCGGCCATCGCACGTCCCGCGATCCAACCCGTGGTCCAGGCGGCCTGGAAGTTGAAGCCTCCGGTAACCCCGTCGATGTCGAGCACCTCGCCGGCGAAATGCAGCCCGGGTCGCAGGCGGCTCTCCATCGTGCGGAAGTCGACCTCGCTGAGGCGCACGCCACCGCACGTCACGAACTCATCCTTGAACAGGCTCTTGCCCTCGATCTTGAAGTCGGCGGCGGTGATCTGCCCGGCGAGCGCGCCGAGCGCGGCGTTGCCGACCGAGGTCCACGTCGCGACGGGCGCGAGGCCCGCCGCGGCGACCAGCCGCTCCCACAGCCGCAGCGGCAGACCGAGCGGGCACCAGGTGGCGAGCTGCTTGCGCGGATTGGCCGCCCTCGCCGCCGACAACTCGCGGACGACGTCCTCTCGCGTGCGTCCCGGCGCAAAGCTGACGCGGACGACAAACTGGTAGTTGCGGGAGGCCAGCTCGCGCGCACCCCACGCGGAGAGTTTCAGGATAACCGGGCCGCTCAGGCCCCAGTGCGTGATGAGCATCGGACCGCGCTCGGCGAGTTTCGTGCCGGCGACGACAGCGGCCGCGTCGGCCACGCTCAGACCGGAGAGTCCGACCAAGCGCGGATCGTCGCTGTGAAAGGTGAACAGCGAGGGCACCAGCGGCTCGATCGTGTGGCCGAAGGACTCCGCGATGGTGAAGCCGGCCGAGGACCGGTTGCCGCCGGTCGCGATCAGCAAGCGCTCGCAGCGCACCTCGGAGCCATCCGTGAGCGTGAGCCAGAAGGATCCGGGGCCCGCCGCCTCCGCGCGGCGCACGCCGCTGGTCGTGAGCACCCGCACACCGGCCGTATCCGCCGCACGCCGGAGACAGTCGATGATCGTGGCGGAGTCGTCGGTGACGGGAAACATGCGGCCGTCGTCCTCCACCTTGGTCTCGACGCCACGCGCCGCGAACCATGAGACGGTGTCGCGCGGCTGCCAGCGGTGGAAGGCGCCGATCAACTCGCGGCCGCCGCGCGGGTAGCGGCGCACGAGTTCACGCGGCTCGAAGCAGGCGTGGGTGACGTTGCAGCGGCCGCCGCCCGAGACGCGCACCTTGGCGAGCGGATGGGCCGTCGCCTCGTGCAACGTGACCTCACCCGCCGCGCCGAGCGCCTCCGCGCAGGCGATCGCCGCGAAAAAACCGGCGGCGCCGCCGCCGGCGATCACCACCCGCCGCTTTTCCTGCATGGCGCGACGTTGCCCGCGCCCGCCGTCATGGAAAGGGCAAACTCCGGGCGCGTCGCGTGGACGAAAAAAGGCCGCCGCGGGCTGCGATCCGCGGCGGCCAACTAACACCAACCCCTGACAAGTTCAGCGGCGGCTCAGTTGCCGCCCTTGCGGCCGCCGCCCCCTCCGGGAGCGCCGCGGCCTTGGCCCATCTGGGCCATCATTTCGTCGTACTTCTTCTGCTGCTCCTCGGTGAGGACCGCGCGCACGGCGCGACCGGACTCGCGCATCAGCTCCATGCCCTTCTCGCGACGCTCGTCGTCGGACAAGGCCTGCATCTTCTCGGAAGTCTTGGCGTAGATGTCCTTGATCTTCGCCTTCTGGGTATCGGTGAGCTTACCCAACGCCTCCTCAAGCCGCTCGATGCGCTGCTCGGCGCTCATCATCCCGCGACCACCACCGCCGCCGGGGCCACGGCCCTTCTTGGCGTCCTGGGCATTGAGGAGAGGCAGCGCGGCGACCGTACCGAGCGAGGCAAGGAGAAGCAGGAGCGAGCGGATTTTCATGACGGTAAACGGGGCTTGGGGAGGTTTCGGCGCCACCTGCCGCGGGGCGCGCAAAGGGCAAGACGGGCCCGTCGGGGAAGAGTTGCGGTTTTTTTCAAAAACCGCGGCGCCGGCGCTTTTCGGATTTGCCGCGGGAGACCGGCTCGCCGACCTCTCCCTCATGAACCTCGAGCGCGGCCGACGACGGCGAAACGATCTCCCGCGGGGCCGCGGCGCGAGGCGACGCCGCGGGGTTGGATAGGCCCGAGGCGACGGCACCCATGGACCACGAACTCCCGACCAAGCTGGCCGCCGACGCCGTCGGCGCGGCGCAGCGGCGGCTGCCACCCGAGCTGCGCGCCCTCGCGCGCGGCGTCGCCGTCCACTACGAACGCAAGCCCCGGGCCGATGTCATCGACGAGGGCTTCCCGCCCGACATCCTCGGCCTGTTCACTGGCGCGGCCCACGGCACCGAGCTTAGCGCCGACAATCTCACTCCCCCTCAAATTCTGCTCTACCTGGAGAATCTTTGGGAATTCGCCGAAGGCTCCGAGGACGTGTTCCGGGAGGAAGTCGAACGCACGTATCTCCATGAGCTCGGCCATTATCTGGGATGGGATGAAGACGACGTCGCGGCCCGCGGCCTCGATTGAGCAGGGCCTCGGTGCGTCCGGGATGGGAACCCGGCGCAATCGGCGCTTTCCAACCGGCCTCGCGTTTGTGTAGTGTCGCCCGCTTCCGATTTTCCGCTCCGCCATGAAGAAACTCCTGCTCCTCCTGCTCGCCTCCCTGGCGGGCGCCTCGTTCGGCCGAGCCGACACCACGCGCGCGGACCTGGTGGCCCGGGTAGAGTCCTGCGAGGCGATCCTGCAGGATTTCCAGTCCCGCTCCCGCACCGCGATCCCGCCAGCCGTATGGCAGCGCGCGCGCGCGGTCATCATCCTCAACCAGTTCAAGGCCGGCTTCCTTCTGGGCATCCAGGAGGGCTATGGCGTGATCATGGTCAAGCGGGCCGACGGCCGCTGGAGCATCCCGGTGCTGATCAGCGCGGGCGAGACGAGCCTCGGCTTCCAGCTGGGCGCCAAGGCGGTCGAGAGCGTGTTCATCGTGACCGATGACGCGACCCCGCGCATGCTGTTCAACCGCCGTTTCAACGTGGGCGTCGACGCCAAGGCCGTGATCGGCCCGAAGGCGGCGGAGGCCGAGCGCGTGAACGAGGAGCTGCTGCGCACGCCGATGCTCGCCTACGTGAAATCGGCCGGCGTGTTCGCCGGCGCGACGGTGAAGGCGGGTCGCATCGCACGGAACGACAAAGCCAATTTCTCACTCTACAACACCCGCTACACCATGCCGGAGCTCCTCTACAGCGACTGGGTGCAACCGCCCGCGGAGGTCCAGCCGCTGATGGCAATGGTGCAGCGCCTCGCGCCCTGAGGCCGGTCAGCGCGACCGCAGGCGGTCGACCAACAGCGCCAGGGCCGCATCGGCCACTTTTGTCTGGGCCTCGGCGCGCACCGCCCCGGCGCACTCCACGCGGGTGACGCGCACCAGCCGCGAGGAGCCGCCCGACGACTCCGCGAGCGCCACCCATGCGAAGGGATCGGTGACGCCATCGGCGGGCGAAGGTTCCGCATAGCCCGTCGTGGCGAGGGCGAGCTCGGCGCGGAAAAGGCGGCAGGCGCCCAAAGCCATCTCGCCGGCGACGCGCTCCGAGACACAGTTCACGGCGGCGGCGTGCGCCTCGTCGACGCCCAGCAGGGCGACCTTACGGTCAAGGGTGTAGGCGGTGATCCCGCCGAGGAAGAAGCTCGAGGCGCCGGAGATTCCCGTGATGCGCGCCTGCAGTCGGCCGCCGGTCATGCTTTCGGCGACCGCGAGACGCGGGCGCCCCGGGGCGCCGAGCAAAAGTGACTTCAGATCGGCAGGCGCGGCGTCCATAGCGGATCAACCGAGCTCGAGCCCGACGGGGCAATGGTCGCTCCCGCGCACATGCGGCTCGATCCACGAGCGCCGCAGCCGAGGGCGGAGCGCGGCGCTGGCCATCACGTAGTCGATGCGCCACCCGATGTTTCTCTCCCGCGCTCCCGCGCGGTAGGTCCACCAGCTGTAGTGGCCCGGCCCGGGCTCGAAAACGCGGAAAGTGTCGATGAAGCCGGCCCCGAGGTAGGCGCGGAAACCGTCGCGTTCCTCATCGGAAAACCCCGGGTTGCCCACGTTCTCCTTCGGCCGCGCGAGATCGATCTCCTCGTGGGCCACGTTCAGGTCACCGCAGAAGAGCACCGGCTTCCGCTTCTCCAACCGCCGGACGTAGGCGAGCAACGCGCGGTCCCATTCCTGCCGGAAGGCGAGCCGCGCCAGTTCATGCTGCGCGTTCGGCACGTACACGCACACCACAAAGCAGTCCGCGAACTCGGCCGTGATCGCCCGGCCCTCGGCATCGTGCTCGGGCCGGCCGATCCCGTTGGTCACCGCCAGCGGACGCTCCCGGGAGAGCAAGG
>Ga0209358_10000586_pt1 | contig 31504 bp, 26 predicted proteins | sample LauGreFa1BDMLBSN_2_FD_187574 | JGI IMG/M metagenome (GOLD analysis project Ga0209358, IMG submission 187574) | Freshwater lake microbial communities from Lake Michigan, USA - Fa13.BD.MLB.SN (SPAdes) (version 2) | ecosystem: Environmental > Aquatic > Freshwater > Lake | place: Lake Michigan, USA... | reverse complement strand
ATCTTCAGGCAAGTTTCCCGCTTAGATGCTTTCAGCGGTTATCTCTTCCGTACATAGCTACCCTGCGATGCTTCTGGCGAAACAACAGGTACACCAGCGGTACGTCCACTCCGGTCCTCTCGTACTAGGAGCAGCCCCCGTCAAATCTCCAACGCCCACGGCAGATAGGGACCAAACTGTCTCACGACGTTTTAAACCCAGCTCACGTACCTCTTTAAATGGCGAACAGCCATACCCTTGGGACCGGCTACAGCCCCAGGATGAGATGAGCCGACATCGAGGTGCCAAACACCGCCGTCGATATGAACTCTTGGGCGGTATCAGCCTGTTATCCCCAGAGTACCTTTTATCCGTTGAGCGATGGCCCTTCCATACAGAACCACCGGATCACTATGACCTGCTTTCGCACCTGCTCGACTTGTCGGTCTCGCAGTTAAGCACGCTTTTGCCATTGCACTTTAGGCACGATGTCCGACCGTGCCAAGCGTACCTTCGTACTCCTCCGTTACACTTTGGGAGGAGACCGCCCCAGTCAAACTGCCCACCATGCACTGTTCCCGACCCGGATAACGGGCCAAGGTTAGAACCTCAAATAAATCAGGGTGGTATTTCAAGGTTGGCTCCACCAGAACTAGCATCCTGGTTTCAAAGCCTCCCACCTATCCTACACAGACCGATTCAAAGTCCAATGCAAAGCTACAGTAAAGGTTCATGGGGTCTTTCCGTCTAGCCGCGGGTAGATTGCATCATCACAAACATTTCAACTTCGCTGAGTCTCAGGAGGAGACAGTGTGGCCATCGTTACGCCATTCGTGCAGGTCGGAACTTACCCGACAAGGAATTTCGCTACCTTAGGACCGTTATAGTTACGGCCGCCGTTTACTGGGACTTCAATCAAGAGCTTGCACCCCATCATTTAATCTTCCAGCACCGGGCAGGCGTCACACCCTATACGTCCACTTTCGTGTTTGCAGAGTGCTGTGTTTTTATTAAACAGTCGCAGCCACCTTTTTATTGCAACCCTTTCGCCCTTCTGTTGTTCACAGTTAAGCTACTTGGGCGTACCTTATCCCGAAGTTACGGTACAAATTTGCCGAGTTCCTTCTCCTGAGTTCTCTCAAGCGCCTTAGAATACTCATCTCGCCCACCTGTGTCGGTTTGCGGTACGGTCTCGTTAGACTGAAGCTTAGAGGCTTTTCTTGGAACCACTTCCAATTGCTTCGTGAGCAAGCTCACTCGTCCCACACCCTTGATTTACGCTACCGGATTTACCTAATAGCCATCTCCAATGCAGGAACCGGGACATCCAACACCCGGACAACTCTCCGCGATCCGTCCCCCCATCGCATCTAACGACGGTCAAGGAATATTAACCTTGTTCCCATCAGCTACGCATCTCTGCCTCGCCTTAGGGGCCGACTCACCCTACGCCGATGAACGTTGCGTAGGAAACCTTGGGCTTACGGCGAGGGGGCTTTTCACCCCCTTTATCGCTACTCATGTCAGCATTCGCACTTCTGATACCTCCAGCACGCTTTACAACGCACCTTCACAGGCTTACAGAACGCTCTCCTACCATCACTTACGTGATTCGCAGCTTCGGTAACTGGCTTAGCCCCGTTACATCTTCCGCGCAGGACGACTCGATCAGTGAGCTATTACGCTTTCTTTAAAGGATGGCTGCTTCTAAGCCAACCTCCTGACTGTTTTAGCCTTCCCACTTCGTTTCCCACTTAGCCAATTTTAGGGACCTTAGCTGGCGATCTGGGTTGTTTCCCTCTTGACACCGGACGTTAGCACCCGATGTCTGTCTCCCGTGCTTGCACTCATAGGTATTCGGAGTTTGCTATGGCGCGGTAATCCGCAATGGACCCCACAACCATTACAGTGCTCTACCCCCTATGGTGATACACGAGGCACTACCTAAATAGTTTTCGGAGAGAACCAGCTATTTCCAGTTTTGTTTAGCCTTTCACCCCTATCCACAGCTCATCCCCTAACTTTTCAACGTTAGTGGGTTCGGTCCTCCAGTACGTGTTACCGCACCTTCAACCTGGCCATGGATAGATCAACTGGTTTCGGGTCTACACCCAGCAACTAGCGCCCTATTCGGACTCGCTTTCGCTACGCCTTCCCTATGCGGTTAAGCTTGCTACTGAATGTAAGTCGCTGACCCATTATACAAAAGGTACGCAGTCACCCCTTACGAGGCTCCTACTGTTTGTATGCATGCGATTTCAGGATCTATTTCACTCCCCTCCCGGGGTTCTTTTCGCCTTTCCCTCACGGTACTTGTTCACTATCGGTCGATTACGAGTATTTAGCCTTGGAGGATGGTCCCCCCATGTTCAGACAGGATTTCACGTGTCCCGCCCTACTTGTCTCTAGCCTAGTACCACACATCACCTTTCGCATACGGGGCTATCACCCTTTATTGCCGGACTTTCCATTCCGTTCTGCTAAATGTTGTGCTATCACTAGAAGGCTGATCCCATTTCGCTCGCCACTACTTTGGGAATCTCGGTTGATGTCTTTTCCTCTCGCTACTTAGATGTTTCAGTTCACGAGGTTCGCTCCACACACCCTATGTATTCAGATGTGGGTGCCGCAAAAGCGGCGGGTTTCCCCATTCGGAAATCTTCGGATCAAAGCTTGTTTGCCAGCTCCCCGAAGCTTATCGCAGGCTACAACGTCCTTCATCGCCTGTAATCGCCAAGGCATCCATCACATGCACTTATTCACTTGATCCTATAACGAGCACCATTACTAGTACCTGTTACAGGTTTTACTTCTGACATGTTTGCCGTAATCCAAACTTGATAAAACTCATTTGTATTACTGATGATTCAATCACTACCCATACTACTTGTTGTTTGATGCACTCTCAAAGATGCATCAAACGCATTGCTTACTCAAATTGTTAAAGAACAGCCATAAATGGCAAAACAAAACACTGCTTCAATGCTTTGTTTTGACATTTAATGATGGTGGAGGATGACGGGATCGAACCGACGACCCCCTGCTTGCAAAGCAGGTGCTCTCCCAGCTGAGCTAATCCCCCATCGACCGCAGTCTGTATTGCCCCTTGATGGTGGGTCTGGTAGGACTTGAACCTACGACCCCCGCCTTATCAAGACGGTGCTCTAACCAGCTGAGCTACAGACCCGTGGCGTTTTTCGTCAACCGATAAGTGTGGGCACTAAAGCTCCAGCATCATTCTCTAGAAAGGAGGTGATCCAGCCGCACCTTCCGATACGGCTACCTTGTTACGACTTCACCCCAGTCATGAACCCTGCCGTGGCAATCGCCCCCCTTGCGGTTAGGCTAACTGCTTCTGGCAAAACCCACTCCCATGGTGTGACGGGCGGTGTGTACAAGACCCGGGAACGTATTCACCGCGACATGCTGATCCGCGATTACTAGCGATTCCAGCTTCACGTAGTCGAGTTGCAGACTACGATCCGGACTACGATGCGTTTTAAGAGATTAGCTCCCCCTCGCGGGTTGGCAACCCTCTGTACGCACCATTGTATGACGTGTGAAGCCCTACCCATAAGGGCCATGAGGACTTGACGTCATCCCCACCTTCCTCCGGTTTGTCACCGGCAGTCTCTTTAGAGTGCTCTTGCGTAGCAACTAAAGACAAGGGTTGCGCTCGTTGCGGGACTTAACCCAACATCTCACGACACGAGCTGACGACAGCCATGCAGCACCTGTGTTCACTTTCCCTTACGGGCACCTAATGTATCTCTACTTCGTTAGTGACATGTCAAGGGTAGGTAAGGTTTTTCGCGTTGCATCGAATTAATCCACATCATCCACCGCTTGTGCGGGTCCCCGTCAATTCCTTTGAGTTTTAATCTTGCGACCGTACTCCCCAGGCGGCTGACTTCACGCGTTAGCTACGTTACTGAGAATGTAAATTCCCAACAACTAGTCAGCATCGTTTAGGGCGTGGACTACCAGGGTATCTAATCCTGTTTGCTCCCCACGCTTTCGTGCATGAGCGTCAGTGTTATCCCAGGGGGCTGCCTTCGCCATTGGTGTTCCTCCACATATCTACGCATTTCACTGCTACACGTGGAATTCCACCCCCCTCTGACACACTCTAGCTATACAGTCACAGACGCCATTCCCAGGTTAAGCCCGGGGATTTCACGCCTGTCTTGTATAACCGCCTGCGCACGCTTTACGCCCAGTAATTCCGATTAACGCTCGCACCCTACGTATTACCGCGGCTGCTGGCACGTAGTTAGCCGGTGCTTATTCTTCAGGTACCGTCATTCGCAGTCTGTGTTAGAGCTGCTGTTTCTTCCCTGACAAAAGAGCTTTACAACCCGAAGGCCTTCTTCACTCACGCGGCATTGCTGGATCAGGGTTGCCCCCATTGTCCAAAATTCCCCACTGCTGCCTCCCGTAGGAGTCTGGGCCGTGTCTCAGTCCCAGTGTGGCTGATCGTCCTCTCAGACCAGCTACTGATCATCGCCTTGGTGAGCTTTTACCTCACCAACAAGCTAATCAGACATCGGCCGCTCTAATCGCGCGAGGCCTTACGGTCCCCCGCTTTCCCCCTCAGGGCGTATGCGGTATTAGCGCAACTTTCGCTGCGTTATCCCCCACGATAAGGTACGTTCCGATGTATTACTCACCCGTTCGCCACTCGCCACCAGGTGCAAGCACCCGTGCTGCCGTTCGACTTGCATGTGTAAGGCATGCCGCCAGCGTTCAATCTGAGCCAGGATCAAACTCTTCAGTTTAATTCCTGTGAACCTTGCGGTTCGTCGCACTCATTCAAGAAATTGACTTGGTAATAAAACCAAATCTTTTTACTGTCTATGAGTACTGTTTATTTACATCTGTCCCGAAGGACTGGATGCCTTTACTCAGTACCCACAATTATCGGTTGACTAATTTTTAAAGAAGGCTGTCCCATCGAAAATCTATGGAAAATCAGCGAAGTCCATGACTATGACATACCCTTAGATATATGTCAACACCCATTCACGATTATTTCTATACTTTCCTACAAAAAAAGCAATCCTTTTTGTAGTGCTCCAATTAAATCAATGGGTTACTGATTTGAAAGGTCGTTAAGGTCAGACATCCAAAAAGACGAGCTGCAATAAACAAGGGTAAACCCTTATATGAATCAGGCTTAAGGGCCTCTTTTTTGTAAAAACACTTAATTTGGGCTTGGGTTCGTATCTGGCTGAGAGGTTCTGGCTTTACCCTCTTTTTCTAAGCGCTGTTTTTCTGACTCAGAAATAATGTCAAAAAATGCAAAGACTTGTTTCACCCCGTTTACTTTGCTAACAATTTGTTTAGCCTTTTCAGCCTCTTGTTGGCTCAATATTCCCATCAAATAAACTCGGCCACCCTCCACTGAAATATTCATTGAATTTGAAGGAATGTCTGCCGTAAAAACGAGTTGGGTTTTAATGCTTGATGCAAGATAAGAGTCGCTTGCGCGTGCGCCTATAGTACTGTTCGGCCCAATGATGATTTCATTAAACAAAGAGCGAACATTTTTCATCGCTTTCACATCTGTAGCCGCTTGATTTTTGATTGACTCATCTTTTGCTTCACCAATCAATAAAACTTTTTGATTAAAAGATACGACCACAATATGTGCTGAATCTCCAAATTTCCTAGAGAGCTGACTGTTTGCCTCAAGCTCAATGCCTAAGTCAATAGCTTGCACCGCGGGTGTTCTTCGATCAGCCAAAATAGTTGCGCCCCCAACCATGCCCCCAACAATAAATACCCCGCATGCAGAAATCTGAATGGTGATCAATAAAAGACATGCAACTTTAATCAATCGCAACATATTTATTCCTCATCAAACAAAACATGATCAACCCCATCGCAAAGGCAATGCAACAATAATAAGTGTGTCTCTTGAATCCGAGCGGTGCGTGAAGCTGGGACACACAAGTGCAGATCCTGGCCATTTAATAGGTCAGCCATCTTGCCTCCGCCATTCCCAGTTAGAGCAATGATGTGTATACCAATTTTTTTTGCAGCCTCGATTGCTTTGATGACGTTCTTCGAATTGCCAGATGTTGAGATTGCGATCAAAATATCATCTGCGCGCCCAATGCCACGAACTTGTTTACTAAACACATCTTCGTAACTGTAATCATTACCGATCGCAGTCAAGATCGAGGTATCGGTAGTTAATGCAAGAGCGGCAAGCTCGCGGCGCTCGCGCTCAAAACGCCCCATTAACTCAGCAGCAAAGTGCTGGGCATCTGCTGCAGACCCGCCGTTACCGCAGGCCATCACTTTGCCGCCTTCATGAAGGCATTTACTCATTAACGCTATTGCTTTGGCAACCTCGGTTGGCAACAGAACCGCGCCTTCTTGTTTTACAGAAATACTATCCACAAAATGTTGTTTTGCCCTGCTCGCAAGGCTGTCGATTGATTTCATTTTCATATGACTATTATGCTCTGATTAAATCTCATTTATTCCCAAAATAGATGCTGTTTATTCCTAATATTTACGGGGATAATCAATTCTATAAGGCTTTATTTATTCATGGACAAAACTATCCTTCATTTTCTCTCAGAGCAAGAGCTTCCAACTTCTTCTCTGTATATGGTTGCCTCGCCCATTGGGAATTTAGGCGATATTACTCTGAGAGCGCTGCATGTTTTAAATCATGTCGATGGAATTGCTTGTGAAGACACCCGACATAGCGCGCAACTCTTAAATCGCTTTGATATTCGTAAGCCACTCCTAGCTCTACATAAACATAATGAGATGGGTGCGGCCGCCGTCCTAATAGATCATCTGCGCAATGGTCAGCGCTGGGCCTATCTATCGGATGCCGGCACACCGGGAATCTCTGATCCTGGGGCTCGTCTTGTCATGCAGGTGAGTGCGGCAGGATTTCGGGTGATCCCCATTCCTGGTGCGAGTGCGCTTAGTGCCGCCCTTTCAATTGCGGGCTCCTTGTTAGTGGAATCAAACGGCCAATTCCAGTTTCTTGGTTTTGTGCCTAGTCAGAGCAAAGAATTTGATCGAATGATCGAGCAAATGATTCAAAGCTCCTTGCCCAGCATGTTTTACGAGAGCCCTCACCGACTCTCCAAAACATTGCTCAAATTAAGCAAGCTCGTCCCAGAAGAGCGGATTCTTTTTATTGGGCGCGAACTAAGCAAGAAATTTGAGGGCGTTTACCTGCTGAAGCCCAGTAAAATTGCGGAATGGCTTGAAAACGCCAATAACTTAAAGGGGGAGTTTGTTTTGATGCTAAGTGGTGGTGCTTCACAAAAAAATGCGGTTTCCAGTCAAGCTGAGCCTAGCCGATTAGCAAGCCTGCTAGGGGCGCATATGAGTAGCAAAGATATCGCTACAACCCTAAGCTCTACGTTTGGCCTAAACAAAAATGAGGCTTATCAAATAGCCCTTTCCTGCAAGGAGAAGGGCTAAAGCTTACTTGGCGGCTGGTTTTTCTATGGGCGCCTTTGGTTCTGGAAACTTTCCACCCGCTGAGTTTGCGAGATAAACCACGGCTCGTGCGATTTCATAATCACTGATATCGCTAGGATTGGCTCCCCCGCGCGCTGGCATTGCTCCTTTGCCCTTAATAACTGAGGCATACAAAGCGTCATAACCCGTTCCAATGCGCCCACCCCAAGTTGAGGCTGCGGCAAATTTAGGGGCCCCAGCGGCTCCTGAGTTGTGGCATGAGGCGCACACCGCCTTGTAAACAGCCTCGCCAGTCTGTATTTCACGCGGTGCGCTGGCATCTTTAAAATTTAACTGTCCAACGGGTTTGATGATAGCCAGCGTAGACCGCTCAGAGCCATTGGTATCTGTCTTTTTCCCGCTGTTGACATACACAATTAAGAGAAAAATAATAATCAGAGGGATAAAAAAGCTTGCAATCACAGCTATGGACAGCTGTTTTGTATTTTTAATTAAACTACCGTGCTCTTCACTCATATTAATTTGGTCTGTTGGGGTTATATCTAGAGAACATTTTTGACGTGTTCGAATTATACCGAGTGCATTAAGAGTGGGGGCACTTACAATAGACTTGTACGCCACTATTGGCGCCCGTAGCTCAGTGGATAGAGTATTGGCCTCCGAAGCCAAGGGTCGCAGGTTCGATTCCTGCCGGGCGCGCCAGATTCAAAGCGTTGTCACTCCAAAAACCTAAAAAACCACTATTATTTGGGCTAACTTAGAAAGAAAACGTGTCGGAATTAAATAGCGCCCTCCATACTAGCCAAGCATTAGCCAACACAGCTACGCCCTTGAGCCCTGAGCTGCCCCTGCCTCATCGTCGGGTTATTCGTTCCTGGCTAACCCCCATGACAGAAGGGCAAACGCTTCAAGCAATTGCTCTTTTAGTGCTGGATTCAGTATTGTGGCTTGCGTGCATTGCTGCAACGGTCTATTTTGAGAACATTCTGGTCAAGCTAGTATTTGGCATCATTGCTGGATTTGTAACAGGTCGTATTTTTATTCTGGGCCATGACGCTTGCCATCAAAGCTTCACCCCGCATCGCAATTTAAATAAAGTTTTGGGAAGAATTGCCTTTCTGCCCTCGCTAACACCATATAGCCTTTGGGATATTGGTCACAATGTTGTTCACCACGGACAAACCAATTTAAAGGGCTTTGATTTTGTGTGGGCGCCACTTGCTAAAGACGAGTATGACGCTTTGCCAGCATGGCGAAAAGCCCTGGAGCGTCACTATCGAAGCGGCTGGGGACCAATTACCTACTACTTGGTTGAAATTTGGTGGAACAAAATGTTCTTCCCCAATAAAAAATATAAGCCAGCCGATCGGTCCATCTTTCTTAAAGACAATCTTTTGGTTAGCGCCTTCGCTCTTATTTGGCTTGGTGCGCTCATCTCCTCAGCAATTGTTACAGAGCAATCGGTAATACTTTCATTGCTTTGCGGATTTGTGCTGCCCTATTTATTTTGGAACGGAATGATTGGCTTTGTAGTGTATGTTCATCATACTCACCCATCAGTTGCTTGGTATGACAACAAGGCTGAATGGCTCCGCGCTCAGCCCTTTGTATCAACTACGGTTCATCTAACATTCAAGTTTTATTGGGGTGCATTAATGCACCACATCATGGAACATACCGCCCATCATGTCGACATGAGCGTTCCGCTCTATAACCTGAAGGCGGCCCAAAATCGCCTTGAAACCCTTTTACCAGAAAGAATTATTGTTCAGCCTTTCTCATGGCAGTGGTATTTTGATACCGCTAAGACCTGCAAGCTTTACGATTTCAAGGAAAAAGCTTGGTTAGACTTTAATGGCAATAAAACAGCTAATTCTGTTCGGGTTCTCCTAAGCCCCTCTAGTAATGGGGAAACGAGGTAAAATAGCGGTTTCGAGCAGATTTATCAGATTCCGTTATGACCACTTCTACCACCCCAACCCCCACCCAAGACACATCTCCTAGCCTTAAATTTTGCTCGTCTTGTAGTCGGGAAAAGCGCTTGGAAGGCGGCACCTGGATTCCAACCAGTAACCGCAAGCAGCGCTGGATTTGCGCCAGCTGTCTCTATAACCGTACACATCGCACGGGCTCGGCAAAAGCTTAGTCAACTTACCCCGCACGGGGATTGGCTTGTCTTTCTCGACCAAAGCTATATGCTTTGATTAATCAAAAAACACGATACATCACGACTTGCTGCCGCAGCAATGAAAAATTAGGGGATGTGTTCACCCACACTCACGGTTTCTCTCTCGCTTAACCGGCGATTAGGCCCAAAGGCTAGATTCAGGATCATGATTGTTTTGATCAAATATTATTGATTAATTACCGATAAAATATTCTTATGAATAATCTCGACAGTCTATTGTTTGCTCACACGCATGAATGGGTCAAGCTGGGCGATGACCAAATGTATTGGGTTGGCATTAGTAATCACGCTCAAGAGGCATTAGGGGATGTAATGTTTGTACAACTGCCGGCCCTCAACACCGAGATCAAGCAGGGGCAGGCATGTGCAAGCATTGAGTCCTTAAAAGCGGCAAGCGATATCCATGCGCCCATTAGCGGAACGGTTGCGGTCATTAATCAAACGGCAATCGATTCGCCCGAAACCATTAATGCCAAACCTTATGATCTATGGCTTTTTAAAATCAAGTCGGAAGATAAGGCTTTGCTCACGTCAGAGCTTGGGTCATTGCTTTCCTCCGCTTCTTATGATGCCACCCTTTAATCTGTTATATCAACAAAGGGTCGCGCTCAATAGACCAGCGTACCTTCCCTTTTTTACTAATACGGCCATTAGATTGCTTGCGCAGAAAATCATCTAGGCAATTGAGTTGAACCTGTAGTTGAGCCCGACTATCTGCTTCGATTAATAATTGTGCGCGCTCCTTTCCACCCACTCTTGCCAATACTTTTGGAACAGGATCAAAGCAGATCAATCGATTATTAGCGTCACTATTTTTTTGAATTAAAGTTTTTGCTTCGGCAAGAAACTCCAATGAATCGCTCATGTAACTTGATTCTGCATGCACCAAAGCATGGCAAACATAAGGTGGCAAACTGCTCTCTTGACGCTCCTTAAGAAGGTGCTTCATATATCCTGCGACATCGTAATTGCGAAGATATTGGTAGATCGGGTCATTGGGATAACGGGTTTCAATCAGCATCTTGGTATGCTCCCCACCCGAACGTCCAGCGCGACCGGCCACCTGAATGAGTTGGGCAAACAAGGCTTCAGGAGCACGATAATCATTGGAATAAAGTCTAGCGTCTGCATCCAAAACACATACCAATCCGACATTTTGATAGTCATGCCCTTTGCTAAGCATTTGAGTTCCAACAATCATGTCAGCCTCACCTTGGTGAATTTTTGTAAACAAGGCTTCGCTTAACTTCCCGGTGCGCGCAGTATCGGCATCCACTCTCAGAACTTTGGCGTGCGGAACAATCCCTTCTAATTGCTCCTCTATTTTTTGAGTGCCCCTACCCAATGGATGCAAATCGCTATCACCGCATTTTGGACACGATAGCGGAATTGGCTTTATCAAACCACAATGATGACAGCATAGGGCTGAGGACTTTCTTGATCCAAGCTGTTTATGCATGACCATATAGCCAGAGCAATCTGGGCACTCTGAAAGCCATGCACAAGATCCGCAAGTAAGAACCGGTGCAAAGCCTCGTCGATTCACCAATATCAAAGCTTGTCGGCCTTGTTGATAGTTTTTTAGTAAAGCTTGTCTAAGGGTCGCGCTTATCGCTTGATTTTTATCCGCCTCTTGTATCTGCACCAACTCAACTTCGGGCATTTGCGCCTGATGAATGCGTTCGCTCAATTTAATTTCTTGATAGCGCCCGCGCTCAATGGCGTGCCATGTTTCTAGGGACGGCGTTGCTGAAGACAGTAGAACAGGAATGTTTTCATTTTTTGCTCGCCAGATTGCAAGGTCTCTGGCAGAGTAGCCCAAGCCTTCTTGTTGTTTAAATGAACTATCGTGCTCTTCATCAACCACAATGGCGGCTAAGTTTGGTATAGGGGTCAGTATAGATAAGCGGGTGCCGAGAATTACCTTGGCTTTTCTGCTTATGATTGCATGCCATGAAATTGCTCTTTGTTTTTCACTCAAGCCACTATGCAATACGGCCATTTCTTGATTTGGCATATGGCTTGCAATTCTTCGCTCCAGTTGTGGGGTTAGGTTTATTTCTGGCAGTAGTACCAGCACTTGCGCATCATGATCATTGCTTAAGATCTGCTGGAGATAATTTAAGTAAACCGCAGTCTTCCCACTACCGGTGACGCCATTCAAAAAAATAGTCTGAAACTCTTTTCGATTGTGTGCACAAAGCTGCGAGAGTGCATCCGCCTGAGCGGAATTTAGTTGCTCGGGACGTATCGCCTGATCGTGCGATTGCAAAGCGGTCTGAGTATTTGTCCTCTTGGCTGGCGAAGCGCACAAGCCCTTTTGCCAATTTTTGGGGCTTCTCCACCATTTTGGAATAGCCGGAATCATGGTTTCCCCAAGGCCGTAAACATAGTAATGCGATGCAAATTGCCCCAGCTCTAGTATTTTTTTATCCAAACAGGGTAGTGGTGCCAAGGCCTTTACTGACTTTAATTTTGATGGCTCAATATTTGAGTGAGCGCTCACCCCAATCACGATCCCTACAACTGAGGCTCTTCCAAATGGAGCCTCCACAATCATTCCAATACTTGGTTTGATCCCTGCTTGTGTTTCCTCCCAAATGTAATCAAAGGCCTCTTTAAGGGGCTTATCCAAAATCACCTGAACGATTATTTTTGTAAGATTATTCAAGTGGGCGTTTACTTTAATGGTCTGTGGATAACTTTGTGGATAACCCCTATTTATGGGGGTCCTGAAGATAATCGCATAAATGCATTGGGCTCTTCATAAATATGCGCTTTTAATAAAAAGTGAATTAAATCAATGGCTTGGTAAATTTTAAGGCTCTAATACATTTGCTTTGTCTTAAATCCCCATGAAATCAGGATCATGGCCTATCCATGTGTATAAGTACCCCTTAAAAGCCTTGATTTATAGGGATTTATCCCGATTTAGACTGCTTTTCTGAGTTGGGCAGAATGCTCGAGAACGGCTTTAGCCAAAACTGTAACGGCGTCTGGATTGGTAAATTGAGATATGCCGTGGCCCAAATTAAAGATATGGCCATCCAAGGGATGGAGCCCAGACTTTAGAGCCGGGGCTTTTGCCAACGAATCCAGTATGCCAATAGCCTCTTGAGTAATTTGTTCGGGTTTGGCAAAAAGCGCTATTGGGTCAAAGTTACCTTGAAGCGCTAGTGGCTTATTTTTAGAAACCAATAGGGTGCGCGCCTTGGCAATGGACATCGTCCAATCAAGCCCGATCACATCGGCACCCACGTCTGCCATGTCCTCCAGCCATAAACCGCCGCCCTTTGTAAAAATAATAATAGGGACTTTTTGCCCATTAACTTCCCGAGGTAATTGATCAATCACGCTACGCATGCTGGCCAAAGAAATTCTTTGATACCAACCATCTGGTAACAATCCCCCCCAGGTATCAAAAATCATAAGTGCTTGAGCCCCCGAGCGCAACTGCTCACCTAAATAAGCAGCTACCGATTGGGCATTGATATCCAATATATGTTTAAGCAAATCGGGGCGATTAAACATCATCGTTTTAGCATGACGAAAATCATCTGAACCTGAACCATCGATCATGTAACAGGCTAGAGTCCAAGGGCTTCCGGAGAACCCGATCAAGGGTACGCGTTGTTTGCCGTCTTGAATAAGCGCCTGTCGTATTTGTGCGACCGCATCAAAGACATACTGAAGTTGTTGCAGATCAGCTGGCCTCAGTTTTTTAACTTCGTCCTCACTGCGCAAGGGATGCTGAAAACTGGGGCCCTCGCCAGCAGCAAACTGCAGTCCCAAACCCATGGCATCGGGTATTGTCAAAATATCAGAAAACAAAATTGCCGCATCCAGCGGATAACGATCCAAGGGTTGCAATGTTACTTCTGTCGCATAGGCAGGATTTTTGGCTAAGCCTAAAAAACTACCCGCTTTTGCACGTGTTGCATTGTATTCGGGTAGGTAGCGCCCTGCCTGACGCATTAACCACAGAGGCGTGCGGTCTGTTTTTTCGCCTAAGCAAGCCTTTAAGAATCGATCGTTTGTTAACAATTGTTTAATTATTTTTTACGGCGTAGGCGCGATATTGCAGCCAACTGGGCTGCAGCCATCGCAAACTCTGATTGAGCGTGAGCAATATCAAAATCACCAGCACGATTTTGCATAGCCTCCTCGGCACGCTTTTTAGCCTCAACAGCTTTCGCCTCATCAAGGTCATGACCACGGATTGCAGTATCTGCCAACACAATCACACTGTCCGGTTGAACCTCTAGATAACCCCCGGCCACGAACACAAACTCTTCATCACCGTCTGCTTTTTCAATCCGGACTGCACCAGGCCTTATTCGCGTAATCAGCGGAGTATGCCCATGCAATATGCCAAGCTCGCCAGACTCTCCTGGCAAAGCAACAAATTTTGCCTCGCCACTAAAAATCGACCGCTCTGCACTTACAACATCAACGTGGATTGTTGCCATTACAGTTTTTTCGCCTTTTCAATTGCCTCATCAATCGAACCAACCATGTAAAAGGCCTGCTCTGGTAGATGATCTAGCTCTCCACTAATAATCATCTTGAACCCACGAATAGTTTCCTTTAGTGGTACATATTTACCAGGGGAGCCTGTAAATACCTCAGCAACGTGGAACGGTTGCGATAAGAAGCGCTGAATCTTACGAGCACGAGCTACCGCTAATTTGTCATCTGGTGAAAGCTCATCCATACCTAAAATTGCAATAATGTCGCGTAACTCTTTATATTTTTGCAATGTAATCTGCACTCCGCGAGCAACCTCATAATGCTCGGTACCGACCACTTGTGGATCAAGCTGACGGCTTGTTGAGTCCAAAGGATCAACCGCTGGGTAAATACCCAACGCAGCAACATCACGCGATAAAACTACGGTGGAGTCTAAGTGAGCAAAAGTAGTTGCTGGTGAGGGGTCTGTTAAGTCGTCGGCCGGAACATAAACTGCCTGAATAGAAGTGATCGAGCCGGTCTTCGTCGAAGTAATACGCTCTTGAAGCTTTCCCATTTCTTCAGCCAAGGTTGGTTGATACCCAACGGATGAAGGCATACGGCCTAATAATGCAGACACTTCGGTGCCCGCAAGGGTATAACGATAAATGTTGTCGACGAAGAACAGAATGTCTCGGCCCTCATCGCGGAAAGCCTCAGCCATTGTTAAACCTGTCAAGGCTACGCGCAAACGGTTTCCAGGTGGCTCATTCATCTGACCAAATACCATGGCTACTTTATCAACAACATTAGACTCTTTCATCTCATGATAAAAGTCATTGCCTTCACGGGTACGCTCTCCAACGCCTGCAAATACGGATAATCCAGAGTGCTGTTTAGCAATGTTATTGATGAGCTCCATCATATTGACTGTCTTGCCCACACCAGCACCACCGAACAGGCCAACCTTGCCGCCCTTAGCAAATGGGCAGACCAAATCGATCACCTTAATGCCTGTTTCTAGCAAATCAACCGACGGGGAAAGCTCATCAAATTTTGGGGCAAGCTGATGTATGGCTCGGCGATCTTGCGTTGCTATTGGGCCAGCATCGTCAATTGGTCGGCCAAGCACATCCATAATTCGACCCAAGGTCGCGGGGCCCACCGGGACCTTGATGCCGGCACCACTTGCTTTCACTTCCATGCCGCGTCGCAATCCGTCGCTTGAACCCATTGCAATCGCGCGAACTACGCCGTCTCCAATTTGCTGTTGGACCTCAAAGGTTAAGCCTTTTTCTGCAAATGAGGCTTCCTTGCTCTCTACTAGAGTCAAGGCATCATAAATGTTGGGCATTTCATTTCGAGGAAACTTAATATCCACCACTGCACCAATACATTGAACGATATTTCCGTTGCTCATTATGTTTCTCCGCTATTTAAACTTTAAATTTTTTACAATTAAACCGCTGCGGCTCCAGCCACAATCTCAGATAACTCTTTTGTAATCGCTGCTTGTCTAGTTTTGTTATAAATCAACTGTAGCTCACCAATCACGTTTTTGGCATTGTCCGAGGCGGCTTTCATTGCCACCATTCGAGCCGATTGCTCAGAAGCCATGTTCTCTGCCACAGCCTGATAAATAAGAGCTTCTACGTAACGTTTTAATAATCCATTCAAAACCGATTCGGCATCTGGCTCATAGATGTAATCCCAGCCATGGCCACCACCAGCCTCTTGATTTAATTCTGAGGACTCAAGCGGCAAGAGTTTCTCTAAAACAGGCTCTTGTTTCATCGTATTAATGAAGCGCGTATAAGCTAAATAGACCGCATCAACCTCACCACGCTCAAACGCAGTGAGCTGGGCAGCGATCGCACCAATCAACACATCCATATGCGGGGTGTCGCCCAAATGCACCGACTGCGACAGAAGCTTAGCCTTTGCTCGATTCAAGAACTGTAAGCCTTTTGAACCTATCGCAGTAAATTCGATGGATACATTCTTATCCTTAAACTCGCGAACCTGATTCGTAATTAAACGCAAAATGTTGGTATTTAAGCCGCCACACAATCCCTTATCAGTGCTAACTAAAATGACGCCAGCCTTTTTCAGCTCACGCACCACCATATAGGCAGGCCGATACTCTGGATTAGCTTTTGCTAAATGCGACGCAATTGCTTTAATTTTTTCTGAGTAGGGTCTAGCAGAGCGCATACGTTCTTGCGCACGACGCATCTTCGATGCGGCCACCATTTCCATCGCTTTCGTGATCTTGCGCGTATTTTGAACGCTCTTGATCTTGCTGCGTATTTCTTTTGTACCTGCCATGATCGCCTAAATTAGAAAGAGCCCGAACGTTTAAAGTCTTCGATTGCTGCGCGCAAGGCGGTTTCGTCATCTTTGCTTAGGTCCTTCGTATCTTCAATGCGCCCAACTAAATCTGCAAACTTTGATTTAAGGTGCTCATGTAGGCCTTTTTCAAAGGGCAGAATTTGCTTGATTTCCAAATCATCAAAGAAGCCGTTGTTCACTGCATACAGTGAGGCAGCTAATTGCCACACTTGCATCGGAATATACTGTGGCTGCTTCAAAAGTTCAGTAACGCGCTTACCACGCTCTAACTGCTTACGTGTTGCCTCATCCAGGTCAGACGCAAACTGTGCAAATGCTGCAAGTTCACGATACTGGGCAAGGTCGGTACGAATACCGCCCGAAAGCTTCTTAATAACCTTTGTTTGTGCCGCACCGCCCACACGTGATACGGAGATGCCGGCATTAATCGCTGGACGAACGCCTGCATTAAATAAGTCGGTTTCCAGAAAGATCTGTCCGTCAGTAATCGAAATTACGTTTGTGGGTACGAATGCGGATACGTCTCCCGCCTGCGTCTCGATCACAGGCAAGGCGGTTAATGATCCGGTCTTGCCCTTCACTGCACCATTCGTAAATTTCTCAACGTAATCTGTGTTGACTCGCGCAGCACGCTCAAGAAGGCGTGAGTGCAAATAAAACACGTCGCCCGGATATGCCTCGCGACCTGGTGGGCGACGCAACAACAAGGAGATTTGACGATAAGCAACCGCCTGCTTTGTTAAATCATCATAAATAATCAAGGCATCTTCACCGCGATCGCGGAAGTATTCGCCCATGGTGCAGCCCGCATAAGCAGAGAGATACTGCATCGCCGCTGATTCCGATGCGCTAGCAGCAACCACAATTGTGTATTCCATTGCGCCAAGCTCGGTTAGCTTACGGACCACGTTAGCAATGGTGGAAGCCTTTTGACCGATCGCTACATAAATACAGTAAACACCCTTACCCTTTTGATTGATGATGGCATCAACGGCTACTGCAGTCTTGCCGGTTTGACGATCGCCAATAATTAATTCGCGCTGACCTCGTCCAATAGGAACCATTGAGTCAATCGCTTTAAGTCCAGTTTGCACAGGCTGGCTAACAGACTGGCGCGCAATAACACCCGGCGCAACTTTTTCAATAAAGTCAGTAAGCTTGCTGTTGATTGGTCCTTTGCCATCAATCGGTTGTCCGAGAGCATCAACAACCCGGCCTAACAGTTCGGGGCCTACAGGAACCTCCAAAATACGTCCAGTACATTTAACTGGATCGCCTTCTTTAATGTGGGTGTACTCACCGAGCACCACGGCACCAACAGAGTCTCGCTCCAAGTTCAGAGCAAGCCCAATGGTATTGCCTGGGAACTCCAACATCTCGCCCTGCATGACGCCCGATAAACCGTAAACACGGCAAATACCATCGGTCACCGAAATAACAGTGCCCTCATTACGAATTTTTGAATCAACGCCTAATTCGTTAATTCGACTTTTGATCAGCTCGCTGATCTCGGAAGGGTTCAGTTGCATCAATTACTCCTAGATATAAATCGTATGTTCTTAATTAATCGTTACGCGCTTAAATTGATTTGCATTTGTACTAAACGGGTTTTAATCGAGCTGTCCAAAACCTCGTCGCCTACTTGTACGCGAACACCGCCAATCAGCTCTGGGTCAACCACAACCGTCGGGCGCAGCTCTTTTCCACCAAATCGTTTTTTTAAACTTGCTAATAATTCAGTTAAAGCCCCGCCCTCCATCGGAAATGCGGATGTAATGATTGCCTCTGCTGCTCCCTCGCTCTGATTTTTCATAGCAATAAATTGCTTTGCAATTTCAGGTAATGCCACTAAGCGGTGGTTATTGGCTAACAAATTTAAGAAGCTGGCGAGGCCTTGATCTGGCTTCGACTTAAGAAGGCCTTCAATTAATTTGAATAGGTCATTTGAGCTTAATTTTGGGTTATTGGCCAACGCAATCAATTCAGCATTCTCAAACAACGCCGCCAAGTCTTCTAATTGATTTGCCCAAGCACTCAGATCAGCAGGCTTAGCGCTTGCAAATAAAGCCTCAGCATAAGGCCGAGCAATTGTGGCAATGTCGGCCATTTATAGCTCTGCCTTTAATTGGTCCAATAACGCGGCATGAGCTTTGGGATCAACCTCGCGGCGCAAGATTTGCTCTGCGCCTTTGACTGCTAGGCCTGCAACTTGATTGCGCAACTCATCTCGCGCCTTACCAACCTGTTGCTCTGCATCGGCTTTTGCTTGGGCAATAATGCGTGCGGCTTCGGCCTGAGCATTTGCCTTAATTTCCTCAGCAGCCATTTGCGCTCTTTTTTCAGCCTCTGCTACACGCTGAACACCCTCTTGCCGCGCAGACGCCATTGCCAATTCTGCTTTTTTGGTTGCATTCTCGAGATCCATCTTGCCACGCTCGGCGGCTGCCAAGCCATCGGCAACTTTAGCAGAGCGCTCATCTAGCGCTTTCACCAAAGGGGGCCATACAAAACGCGCAACGACCCACCATAAGATGAAGAAAACGATCATTTGCGCGAATAAGGTCGCGTTTAGATTCACGATGTTCCTTTCAAAACATTTCGCTGTTGTGGGCCACTAATGTGGCCCGAAACAAAATTACTTAATAACGGCAAGAAGTGGGTTCGCAAAAGCGAACAACATTGCAACACCAACGCCGATCAAGAACGCAGCATCAATCAATCCGGCCAACAAGAACATCTTGGTTTGTAATTCGTTCATCAATTCTGGCTGACGTGCAGCACCCTCAATGAATTTTCCACCCATTAGGCCGATTCCCAAGCAGGCGCCAAGGGCTCCGAGGCCAATAATGAGACCAATACCAATTGCGGTGAGGCCTTGAATGTTTGCTAAAAATGCTTGCATGTTGACTCCTAAGTAATAAAGGTGGTGTTAAAAATAAAAACGGCTAGTTAATGATGGCTATGTGCCTGACCAATGTAGACCAAGGTCAACATCATAAAAATAAATGCTTGCAACAAAATAACAAGAATGTGAAATATCGCCCATGCCGACCCTGCGATCACATGTCCAACCAGTCCGAGCACGCTTAGATCAAGACTAAAGGTCCAAATACTTCCCAACAGGGCAATCAACAAGAAAATTAATTCTCCCGCATACATGTTGCCAAATAGTCGCATTCCTAATGAAACGCCCTTTGCAACATATTCAATAATATTCAACACTAAATTAAACGGCGCCAAGTACCATTTCGCACCAAATGGGGCGGATAAAAGTTCATGGGCAAATCCGCCGACGCCTTTTGCCTTGAAGCTATAGAAAAACACTAAGAGCAGAACTGCAAATGACATTCCTAGTGTTGCATTTAAGTCGGTCGTCGGAACTATTTTGTGGTGAGGAACATGTAAGCCAAAATTTTCTAAGAAATGATTTACCCCCACAACCCAATCAACCGGAACGAGGTCGAGCGTGTTTAACAAAATAATCCAACAAAATACAAATAGGGCTAGTGGGGCAATATAGCTACGATCACCGTGCACAATACTTTTTGATTGCGTATCAACCATCTCTACCAACATCTCTACTAGGGCCTGAAAGCGCCCTGGTACACCAGACGTCGCTCGTCTTGCGGCAACCAACAAAAAGCCAACGGCGATAAGACCCATTAAGAGGGTCCAAAAAAGGGTATCTAGATTAATAACGCTGAAATCAATAATGGAGGTCTGCGCACCACCAATATTGTTAAGGTTTTGCAAATGCTCTGCAATGTAGGCTGTGGGTGTTAAAGGCTCGCTAGGAGCTCCGTGTGCTGCACTTGCCATTTTTAAGCAATTCCCTTGTTACACAAAATTAACACTGCTCACCGCCAAAACCACGCAAGCCAATAACACTTGAGCGTGACAAAGTAAGTGACCAGCAACGGTATCCACTGCAGATCTGGGTAACTAAACGCTACCCACACAAACATTGCAATCGTTACGGCAATTTTTATAAATTCGCCAGAAACAATCGCCGCTAACAAGCTCCCAGGATTCTGGTTTTTCATTCGCTTGGCGGCGCTGAGTCGTAAAGCAAACAGCGATGCCGGAAAAAACCCGATAAATCCACCCAAAAGAGCTGAGTAAGTATAAAGGCTCAGACCTTTTGGAATTCCAACAATCGACCAAGCGAGCGCACTCAATAAGGTCACGACCAACTGAAGGCCGATAACCGCCCAGGGAGAAAGGGTAAAAAATGCTCTGCTTTTATTCTGCCGCAGGGCATCCATCTCTTTCTTGCTATAGGTCCGATAAGCCAACTGCTGCTCATCGACCTCGTCCCAAGCGTGCGCTGAATGATCTTTTTTGGGAATCAATTTAGCAACAACATTCTATTATTTGCCCCGATCAAGGTCAATTGTTTTAGGTACTTTTATTACTTAATTTGATTCAATACCCAGTTTTTTCATAAGGGCATCTAGCTCATCAAATTGACTGAAGTAAAACCGCAGCTCTCCTCCCTTGCCCTTATTTTTAAACTCGACCTCTAAGCCCACAATATCGGCCATATTCTGCGCCAATCGTTTTAGGTCTTGATCGGCCTGGCTCGACTTCCCCGCAGAGCCTTTTAATGGTTTTTTCTTTGCCAAGTCTCCTGAAATTAAGGTGGCCGAAGCTGCCAATCGCTCTGTCTCCCGAACTGAAAGGCCCTGGGCCACAATTTTTTGAGCCAGCGCAACCTGACTAGACCCAGGCAAAGAAAGTAGGGCCCTTGCATGCCCCATATCCAGCTCGCCAGCTATTAGCATTGCTTGCACGGCTTTTGCCAGCTGGGATAGGCGCAACAAATTACTAATTGCACTTCTCGACTTTCCAACCGACTTGGCGGCCTGTTCATGAGTAAAGCCAAACTCCTCAATAAGACGTGCAAGGCCCCGTGATTCCTCAAGGGGATTGAGATCTTCGCGCTGCATGTTCTCAATCAATGCCATAGCCGCTGCCGCCTGATCGTCCGCGTCCACAATGCGCACCGGCACCTCTTTAAGCCCAGCAATGCTGGCAGCCCTAAAGCGTCGCTCGCCCGCAATAATCTCGTATCGACCTGTTCCTAACCCTCGTACTAATAAAGGCTGTATCACACCCCGCTCACGAATACTGTCGGCCAACTCCTTTAAAGGAGTCTCGTCCATTATTTGTCTTGGCTGATATTTGCCTGCCTGCAACAAATTAAGCGGCAAGGCGCTAGGGTTGTCGCCACCAAATTCACTCGCCATATTTTTATTGGAGGCCCCAAGCAAGGCATCCAAGCCTCTTCCCAGTCCTTTTTTCTTATTTACACTCATTTTTTACCTACATTGTTTTAATGCGCTCAACCATTTCTCCGCCGAATTCAATATAGGCTTGTGCTCCACGCGCTGATTTATCAAAAATAACCCCAGGCAAACCGAATGATGGCGCCTCTGCTAAACGAACATTTCTAGGAATAATTGTCTTAAACACCTTGTTCCCAAAATGGGTCATAAGCTGCTCTGATACCTGTTGTTGCAATGTAACGCGAGCATCAAACATGACCCGCAATAATCCAATTATTTTTAAATTGGGATTTAAATTTGCGTGCACCTGTTTAATCGTATTCACCAAATCCGATAACCCTTCAAGGGCAAAATACTCGCATTGCATTGGCACCACAACGCCATCGGCAGCACACAGGCCATTAAGCGTTAGTAAAGATAATGCTGGCGGACAGTCGATCAAGATAAAGTCAAATTGATCCTCTATCTCCGCTAGGGCTAGCTTCAATCGCATCTCACGATTTTCTAAATCAACCAGCTCTACTTCTGCTCCGGCCAAATCACGGTTTGCAGGCATCACGCTGTAGCCAGCAGTGGGCGCGTACAGAACGGTCTGTGCCGCGGTGGCCATGCCGATTAGGACTTGATAAACGCTGTTTTCTAAATTTGCTTTGTCAACTCCAGACCCCATTGTTGCGTTGCCTTGGGGGTCAAGGTCTATCAAAAGAACTCTTTGTTTTTGGGCCACGAGGCCCGCAGCCAAATTAACGGCGGTTGTTGTTTTACCAACGCCGCCCTTTTGGTTTGCAATACAAAATGTTTTGGCCATTTTATTATTTTTCTTTTTTACTTAATTTGAAATACTAATAATCGACGGTCTACTTTTTGCCCAGGCAATGCCAGCGCACACTCCTCTAAAAGCGTCCACTCTGCTTTAGAAACCTCTGCAATTTCTTCTTCGCTGCGCTGGCTCTTCATTGCAAACACCAAGCCCGAAGGTTTTAGTAGGGGCCTTGCCAACTCCAATAGCTTTTTTAATCGAGTAAATGCGCGCGCAGTAACTGCATCGAACTCCCCCGCCATCTTATGTGCAACCTGCTCAACGCGCATTGCCATTACGCTCATATTATTTAATTGCAAGCCGCCACGCACATGCTGTAAGAAAGCTGCCTTCTTTTTGCTTGCCTCGATCAAATAAAGGCACCATTGGGTTTGCAAAATAGCAAGCGGGATCCCCGGGAGGCCGCCTCCGGAGCCCATGTCAGCAAGCTGAAGTTTCTGTGTTTTGTCTCTCGCAGCACTTCCCAAATAGCGCATTAGTATTGGAAAAATTACAATGGAATCAATAAGATGTAAATTTATAGCAGAATCTGTATCCTCAATTGCTGTTAAATTGTGCACCCGATTCCATCGCAATAGCTCATTTAAAAAATAATCCATCGCTTTAATTTGCTCAATATTCAAGCCCAGATCGGCAAGGCTGCCCTCTAAAGTCAGGCCATTCATAGCAGTACCTGTGTTTTACCAATGCCTTTCTTTAGATGAACCAGCAGTAATGAGATGGCTGCCGGCGTAAGCCCAGAAATTCTGGAGGCCTGCCCCAAAGTCTCAGGCTGATGCATATTGAGCTTTTGCCAAACCTCTACAGACAGGCCTTTCACTAAGGAATAGTCTAAATCTGGGGGCAAGCGAAGGCTTTCATAGTGCTCATGTCGCTCTATCTCAGTTTTTTGTCGTTCAATATAACCCTGATACTTGATCGATATCTCAACTTGATCAACGATCTGTTTGTGCAATTGCAAGTCTGATATTGCTGGGGCGCCCTCAGCAAGCTGAGGGTCGGCCTGCATAAGATCCCGATAAGATGCTTCGGGTCGTCGCAAGATCTCTGCCAGGGTGGATTCGTGCGACAAGGCCTGGCCCAGGAAGGCTGCCAGTGCTGGGGCTGCTTTATGGCGGGGGCCGACCCGAAATGTGGCGAGACGAGATGTTTCACGTGAAACATGCTCCTGCTTTTTCTGAAAAAACTCCCATTGCCGGTCTGATAACAGGCCCATTGAGCGCCCTCTCTCTGAAAGACGGGCATCGGCGTTGTCCTCTCTAAGACTCAGTCGATACTCTGCTCGGCTAGTAAACATTCGGTAAGGCTCTTGCACCCCACGGGTAATTAGGTCGTCTACTAAAACCCCTAAGTATGACTCGCTTCGCTTCGGGACCCATGGATCGCGTTCTTTAACTGCAAGTGCCGCATTAATTCCGGCCAAGAGGCCTTGGGCAGCGGCCTCCTCATATCCCGTGGTGCCATTAATCTGGCCCGCAAAATAAAGTCCAGACAACGCCCTAGTCTCCAGGCTATGTTTAAGGCGCCTTGGATCAAAGTAGTCATACTCAATCGCGTAGCCAGGCCGAACAATCTGCGCAGACTCAAGACCACGGATACTCTGCACCAAATCCTGCTGAACATCGAATGGCAAGCTAGTCGAAATACCATTTGGATAAAACTCATTGGTCGTCAAGCCTTCGGGCTCTAAAAAAATCTGGTGGCTCTCTTTGGCTGCAAACCGGTGAATTTTATCCTCTATAGAAGGGCAATAACGAGGGCCCACCCCTTCAATAACCCCCGTATACATCGGCGAGCGGTCAAGGCCTCCGCGAATGATGTCATGCGTTTTTGCATTGGTATGGGTTATCCAACAGGCCACCTGCCGAGGGTGCTGCTCAGGCCGCCCCATAAATGAAAAACATGGGACAGGATCTAAATCGCCGGGCTGCTCAGTCATTACCGAAAAATCAATTGTTCTGCCATCAATGCGCGGCGGGGTCCCGGTTTTAAGTCGCCCCTGGGGGAGCGCAAGCTCTTTTAGACGAGCTGAAAGTGTCATTGCCGCAGGATCTCCAGCACGCCCGCCACTAAAGTTCATCAGGCCAATATGAATCTTTCCATCCAGAAAGGTGCCCACAGTTAATACAACTGTTTGCGCCCTAAACTCAAGACCGTTTTGAGTTTTAACCCCCAAAACCCGATCGCCCATCACAATCAAGTCATCCGCAGCGGCTTGAAATAAGCTCAAGTTAGCCTGATTTTCAAGGCGCCTACGTATGGCAGCCTTATATAAGATGCGGTCGCCCTGCGCCCGGGTTGCTCGCACTGCCGGGCCCTTGCTGGAGTTTAAGATGCGAAACTGAATGCCAGCCTCATCGGTTGCGGCCGCCATCGCGCCGCCCAAGGCATCAATTTCTTTTACCAAATGCCCCTTCCCAATGCCACCGATGGAGGGGTTGCAGCTCATGGCGCCAAGGGTTTCGATGCTGTGGGTTAACAAAAGGGTAGCGCAACCCATTCGAGCGGACGCAAGCGCAGCCTCGGTGCCAGCATGACCGCCGCCCACCACAATGACATCAAATTTCTTGGAATAAAGCATGGATTGCCCTTTGTCGGGCGTAGATCATAGCATTTTTACTGTTTCACGTGAAACACAGTAACCCAAAAAGCCTTTTTTAAATCTTAAGTAATTGATTTAATTAGAAAAAAAAGCCGTGTAACCAGATTTGGCGATGAGGGTCATCACAACAACTAAAAAGATCTTTCTTACAAACTGGCTGCCGTGTTTAATGGCTAATTTGCTTCCAATCTGACTCCCAATAATATTAGCAACCATCATGATCAAGCCCAGTGGCCAGTCGATAAAACCCAGGCTTACGAGCATAAACACGGCGGCAAAATTGGTGGTGACATTCACGAGCTTTGTTGCGGCAGAGGCGTGAAGAAAGTCGAAATAAAAAAGGCGCACGAAGGCGAACAAAAAAAAGCTTCCGGTCGCAGGACCAAAAAATCCATCATAGAAACCAATAACCAAGCCCATTGCGATGGCCTTTATCTCTTCGTGCCTCCCCACCTTTTGGGGTGGTCGATTCTCCAGCCCAAAGCTTGGCGCAAACCAGGTATAGGCCAACAAGATAACCAACATGAAGGGCAGGGCTTTGCGCAAGGGCTCAGAAGGAAAAACGCTTACCGCAAAGGCGCCTAATAGTGCGCCTATAAATCCACCGATAATCGCGGGGCCCAAAATATTCCAGGGCAGTTGTGCGTGTTTTAAATAACGGCGCGCTGCATTTATGGTTCCGCCAATTGAAGACACCTTATTGGCGCTTAATAATGTTGCAGGATGTGCGTCTGGGTATGCCATAAAAAGTGCCGGCACTTGGATCAATCCGCCGCCGCCGGCTATTGCATCAACCAAGCCGGATGCAAATGCAGTAAACAAAAGTAACAGCCAAAGATAAGATGAAAAATCGACCAGTGTTTCCAAAAATTTCGCTTTGTTGTTTTATTTGTTTGTATTGTTAGCTTCTCTAAATATTTAAGAAGAATTGCGAGCGCCCATAAATTTTGTGAGCGCCTCTTTGCACGCCTCATCCAAAATATCAATGGGCATTCGTTGTGACCCCTGAACGATCATAAGAGCGTAGGGCTTGGCAAGCGCCGCGGCCTCTTTTGACAAAATCAACTCTTCGCCCTTTGCGGGCGATTGTGAGCGCCAATAATTAATGGCGGCCTCTAATTCTTGAATAGTAATAAACAGCATTTAAACAAGGGGGGCTTAACCAATGTCCAGCATTGTGCCGCGGCATTTTTTACTGCCGCAATAACAGGCGTAATCCTTTTTTTCTTTCTTCGTTAGCTTGCCATCTAGATTTAACGAGTAGTCATAAAAAAGCTCCTCGCCAGGAAGAAGCTTACGTCTTGCAAAAATAAACACCCGGCTTTCCCCATCCACCGCAATCTCATCGGCCTCGCAATTAGGCTTGCAAGAGTGATTTATCCAGCGCGCAGCATTGCCGCCAACGTTTGCGTCGATCACCCTTCCATCCTCCAATGAAAAATAAAAGGTGTGGTTTGGTTGTTCTGGATCGTGAGGGTGCCGACGCAAAGCCTCCTTCCAACTAATGCGCTCGCCAATGTATTCAATCACGGCTGCACCCTTTGGGATGTCTTTTTTTACAAAGACACCGCGACCATGAATTTCAGAGTTTTTAACGGCGATATGGCTCTTTGCCACCGTCTTGGGGGCTATACGTTTTTTCATGTGACTAAATATCTAAATTACGAGCAATTAGGGCGTTTTTCTCAATGAATGCTCGGCGTGGATCAACCTCGTCGCCCATGAGGGTTGTAAATACCTGGTCGGCCATAATTGCATCCTCAATCTGAACACGCAGCAACCGGCGGGTGCTCGTATCCATGGTTGTCTCCCAAAGCTGCTGGGGATTCATTTCACCAAGACCCTTATAGCGCTGACGACTAATGGCACGCTCAGCCTCGGAAAGAAGCCACTCAAATGCCGCCCGGAAATCTTGGACTGCCTGCTCTTTGTTTGACTTCTCTGGATCGCCCCGACGAACTCGACTGCCCGCCAAAACCCGACCGGAAAGGGCGGATGCCGCCTTCACCAGGCTTTGGTAATCGTCACCCGCCACAAAGTCTGAATTTATAACTGATAGTTTTAGGTTTCCATGAATTCTGCGGGCAAGTAAGAGCCGATAACGATCGGTTCGCTCTTCTTTTTGAACCGTGATCTCAGGGGTTACAGCTAAGGGGTGCTGATTTTCTGAAAAAGCCTTCCTAAGGCGCTCTGCCGAGGCGCTTGCAGCACTCTCCGTGTCAAAATTAAGGCTAACACCATCAGCCACAGCACGCAAAGCATCTTCATCCATTGTGCGCGAAAGTCGATCAATGACGGCTTGTATCGTTTGATAATTTTTTGCCAAGTCTTCAAGTGCGGGGCCGGCAATCTTTTCGCCCGAGGGGGTTTCAATTGACGCCTGCTCCAGAGCAATCTTAAAAAGCAGCTGATTTAACTCAACATCATCCTTAATGTATTGCTCACTCTTGCCATGCTTTACTTTGTAAAGCGGCGGTTGCGCAATATAGATATGCCCGCGCTCAATAAGTTCAGGCATTTGCCTATAAAAGAATGTGAGTAGCAGAGTGCGAATATGACTACCATCAACGTCCGCATCGGTCATGATAATGATGCGATGGTAGCGAAGCTTGTCGGCCTTGTACTCCTCAACCCCAATGCCAGTACCAAGAACGGTGATCAGTGTGACCACCTCTTGGCTGCTCAACATTTTGTCAAAACGCGCTTTTTCGACATTTAGAATTTTTCCCTTTAAGGGCAAAATCGCCTGAAATTTACGGTCCCGCCCTTGCTTTGCAGAGCCGCCGGCAGAGTCTCCCTCAACAATAAAGAGTTCTGATTTTGCGGGGTCCTTTTCTTGGCAGTCTGCCAGCTTTCCGGGCAAGCCAATGCCGTCGAGAGCGCCCTTGCGACGCGTCATCTCACGCGCCTTTCTGGCGGCCTCGCGCGCTCTAGCCGCATCCACAATCTTGCCGCATAAAATCTTGGCGTCTTGTGGCTTCTCTGCCAAGTATTCTGTCAAGGCCTGAGCCACAACATCCTCAACGGGGCCGCGCACCTCACTAGAAACCAACTTATCTTTGGTTTGACTTGAAAACTTTGGCTCTGGAACCTTAACAGACAAAATACAGGTCAAACCTTCGCGCATATCGTCGCCCGATATTTCTACTTTTGCCTTTTTTGCAACCTCGTTTTCGTCAATGTACTTATTAATAACCCGGGTCATTGCCGCGCGCAGGCCTGTTAAGTGTGTGCCGCCGTCGCGCTGGGGTATGTTGTTGGTAAAACACAAAACCTGCTCGCTATAGCCATCGTTCCATTGCATGGCCACCTCAACCGTAATCGTTCCGCCCAAATCGGACGGGCGGTCTGCAACCGCATGAAAAATGTTGGGGTGGAGAACTGTTTTGTTTTGATTAATGTACTCAACAAAGCCCTTTACGCCACCAGAAAATGCAAAATCTTCCTCTTGGCCGCTGCGCTGATCCACTAATCGGATATGAACGCCGTTATTTAAGAAAGAAAGCTCACGAATACGCTTTACTAGTATTTCGTAGTGATACTCTATGTTTCCAAAGATTTCTTCGTCGGCAAGAAAATGAACCTCTGTGCCCCGCAGGTCCGTATCGCCAGTTACTGATATTGGTGAAACTTCAACGCCATTTTCCTTTTGAATGTTGCGCTTTTGTACAACGCCCCGACCAAATTCCATATGATGAGTTTTGCCATCACGCCGAATAGTGAGGCGAAGCCATTTGGATAGTGCGTTGACACAGCTTACGCCCACACCATGAAGACCGCCAGAAACCTTATATGAGTTTTGATCGAACTTACCCCCGGCGTGCAGTTCCGTCATTACAATTTCAGCTGCGCTACGCTTGGGCTCGTGCTTGTCGTCGTACTTAATGCCAGTAGGAACACCGCGGCCATTATCAATCACCGATATAGAGTTATCTGTATGAATTACGACGGATATTTCGGTACAGTGACCAGCAAGAGCCTCATCAATAGAGTTATCTAAAACTTCAAAAACTAAGTGGTGTAACCCCGTTCCGTCCGAGGTGTCACCAATATACATACCCGGGCGTTTTCTTACCGCCTCTAAGCCCTCTAGAATTTGAATTGAGGATGCGCCGTATTGTTCTACTGTTTTATTTTCTTCAGACATTTTTATATAACTTACCTTCTCGGCTGTGCTTATATGCGCATTGGCATAACAACATACTTAAACGACTCTGAACCGGGAAGAGTAATAATGGCGCTACTATTTGCGTCTCCCAGACTAATTTGAATTTCATTATTTTTGATGTTGGCTAAAACATCCAATAAATAAGTTACGTTGAACCCAATTTCAACTGGCTCGCCATCGTATTTGGTTTCTATTTCTTCTTGCGCCTCTTCTTGTTCTGCGTTGGTAGACTGAATGGTTATTTTGCTGCTAGAGAGCGAAAAGCGTACACCCTTAAATTTCTCTGTTGTCAAAATGGCTGCGCGTTGAAGTGCTGCCTGCAACGTTTCACGACCAACGACTAATGTGTTTTTGTGACCCTTTGGAATAACGCGCTGATAATCGGGGAACTTTCCCTCTACTAGTTTTGAGATTAGCTCGATATCTCCAAAACTTAATTTGATTTGATTTCCACTTAAGCCTATCTCCAGCGGATCATCTCCATCACTCAAAAGATGCTGGCACTCTAAAATTGTTTTACGAGGAATAATAATTTCTTGTTTTTGTCCGGCACCAGTCGGTGGGTGCTCTAAGGTTAGCTGACTAAATGCGAGACGGTGACCGTCTGTTGCAACTGCAATCAATTCCTTGCCTTCCAAGACAAGCAACATACCGTTAAGGTAATAGCGAATGTCTTGCTGCGCCATTGCAAAATAAACTTGGCTGATGATTTGCTTGAAAGCCCCCTGACTCATCTTCCAACTTGCAGTGACTTCCCCGCCGGTCTGCATCACCGGGAACTCACTCGCAGCTAAAGTCTGTAAAGAAAAACGGCTCTTGCCGCTTTGAACAACCATTCGATTGTCTTTTAAGTTAAGACTAACCGGACCATCTGGAAGGGCGCGCAGGATATCTAAAATCTTTCGAGCACCCACGGTCGTAGTTATCTCGTCGTCGCCAACACCAAAATTAGCCTTGGTCGTTATCTGAATCTCTATATCCGTAGAAACAAAAGAAACGGTATTACCAGCCTTACGAAACAATAAATTTGCCAATATCGCAAGCGTGTGGCGACGTTCAACAATACCACTAACAACCTGAAGAGGTTTTAATAACTCATCTCTGGTGGCGTTAACTAATTGCATTGTTTTTAGATTCCTTTTTTATATCAAAGTAGTAATAGTAGTAATGGTCTGGTTTTGTGTTGATAAGTTAAATTTTATAGCGAAATCATGGCTTTCCAAGAAAAATTTCTTGTGGATAAACTCGTTAATGCTTGTGTATAACTTGTGCAGAAGTGGGACCCCAAAACCCAACCCAACAATATTCACAAAACTACTCACAACTTAGACACATACTTATACATCACCTTACCCACAGGCTTATCCACACTAATTTTTTAAGGACTGCTCTAAAACATGTAATTCATGGTTGAGGTGGGAATCATGCTGGCGCTCCTCAGCAATCTTGCGAACGGCGTGTAAGACAGTCGTATGATCACGACCACCGAATAGCTCGCCAATTTCAGGAAGGCTTTTCTGGGTAAGCTCTTTAGCAATAAACATCGCAATTTGACGAGGCCGAGCTATGTTTGCCGGCCTTTTCTTGGAGTACATGTCTGCAACCTTAATGCTATAAAAGTCCGCAACAGTTCGTTGAATGCTTTCAACCGATATTTGACGGTTTTGAATGGACAGCAAATCCTTGAGCGCGCTTCGGGCCACCTCAATATTGACCTCCTTACCGTGAAAGCGCACATACGCCAAAATCTTACGTAGCGCCCCTTCAAGCTCTCGTATATTCGACCTCAAGTGTTTGGCAACAAAAAACGCAACATCTTCGCTCATCGGAACACCCTCTGCAGCAGCCTTTTTCATAAGAATAGCCACGCGCATCTCTAGCTCCGGCGGCTCAATTGCAACCGTTAAACCGGAGTCAAAGCGCGAAATCAAGCGCTCATCAATACCCTCCATCTCTTTTGGATAGGTGTCGCTCGTAATGATGACCTGAGAACCATTGTTAATAAGGGCTTCAAAAGCATAAAAGAACTCTTCCTGGGTTCTTGATTTGCCCCCAAAGAACTGAATGTCATCAATTAGAAGAAGATCAAGGGAGTGGTAATAGCGCTTAAATCGATCGAAAGCCTTTTGTTGATAAGCACGAACCACGTCCGATACATATTGCTCCGCATGTATGTATCGAATTCTTGCGTCAGGCTTAT
>Ga0209358_10000585_pt1 | contig 31554 bp, 40 predicted proteins | sample LauGreFa1BDMLBSN_2_FD_187574 | JGI IMG/M metagenome (GOLD analysis project Ga0209358, IMG submission 187574) | Freshwater lake microbial communities from Lake Michigan, USA - Fa13.BD.MLB.SN (SPAdes) (version 2) | ecosystem: Environmental > Aquatic > Freshwater > Lake | place: Lake Michigan, USA... | reverse complement strand
GGATTAAAGACGCGCAAAAGCAAAAAGCCGTCAAGTAAATTTATCATTGAACGTAGAAAGAAATAATTGAGAAATGGCTAGGTCACTAAAAAAACCACCTTTTGTACACTACAAGCTTCAAATGCGCGTAGACGATGCCCAAGAAAACGCAAAAAAAGGCGTTATCAAAACATGGAGCCGTGCTTCAACCATCACACCTCAGTTTGTTGGTTTGACGATTGCAGTGCACAATGGTAAGCAATTCATTCCTGTATATGTTACAGAGAACATGGTTGGACACAAACTTGGAGAATTTTCTCCAACACGCACCTTCCGTGGACACGGTGGAAACAGAAAATAACGAACAATCCCGATAAACACAACAAGACACTATGGGAGCTCGCAAAAGAGAAATGGCCAACGCGATAAAAGAGCAGATGAAAAAAACTGCTATCGCTAAATTGAATGATCATCCGACATCACCTCGTAAAATGCGATTGGTTGCAGATATTATTCGTGGAAAAGAAGTAGGTGCTGCTTTAAATATTTTAAAGTTCACTCGTACAGTAAGTGCAATGCCTTTGGAAAAACTTTTACGCTCTGCTATCGCAAACTGGCAAGCTAAAAATGAAGGAAGTGATATTGCTGAATCAAATGTAATCGTGAAAGAAATTCGTGTAGACGTTTCTCGCACTTTGAAAAGAATCAGCCCAGCTCCCCAAGGTAGAGCTCACCGCATACGTAAGCGTAGCAACCACGTGACAATCATTCTCGATAAAAAATAATTAAAAGAGACAAAAGAAATGGGACAAAAGTGTAATCCAATAGGCCTCCGTTTAGGTTTCATCAAAGGATGGGACAGCAATTGGTTTGGTGGAAAAAGCTACGGAGAGAAAATCGTTGAAGACGATAAAATCCGCAAATACTTGATGGCGCGTTTGAAGAAAGCGTCTGTTTCGAAAATTATTATTGAGCGTACGCTGAAGTTGGTAACTGTTACCATCAACACAGCTCGTCCAGGTGTAATCATCGGAAAACAAGGTTCTGAAGTAGATAAGTTGAAAGAAGAGTTGAAAAAGCTTACTGGAAAGGACGCTCAAATCAACATCTTTGAAATCAAACGCCCAGAAATCGATGCTCGCTTAGTAGCTGAAGGTATCTGTCGTCAGATTGAAGGACGTATCTCTTATAGAAGAGCGACTAAAATGGCTATCAGTTCAGCAATGAAGTTGGGTGCAGAAGGTATCAAGGTAACAATCTCTGGTCGTGTGAACGGTGCTGAGATTGCGAGAAGCGAAACATACAAAGAAGGACGTACTCCTTTGCATACACTTCGCGCAGATATTGATTACCACAATGCAGAAGCTCACACGAGCTACGGTCGTATCGGTTTGAAAGTGTGGATTTGTCGTGGTGAAGTTTTCGGAAAGCGTGATCTTTCTCCAAATTTCGGACAAGCTGCTCAACAACAAAAGCGCCCAGCTAACGCAGGTGGTGGTGGAAACGATCGCCGCGGAGGAAGAAGATAATATTAAAACATTACGATTATGTTACAGCCCAAAAGGACGAAATATAGAAAGCAGCAGAAAGGCAAAATCAAAGGAATTGCCTACAGAGGATCGCAATTGGCTTTCGGTAGCTTCGCTATCAAAACCATGGATGAGGGATTCATCACATCACGTCAACTTGAAGCAGCACGTGTCGCTTTGACACGTTTCATGAAGCGTGAAGGTAAGGTGTGGATTCGTATCTTTCCAGACAAGCCTATTACCGCCAAGCCAGCCGAGGTACGTATGGGTAAGGGAAAGGGAGCTCCAGACCATTGGGTAGCAGTAGTTAAACCGGGAAGAATTCTGTTTGAAGCAGAAGGAGTTTCTTTGGAAACTGCTCAAGAGGCCCTAAGATTGGCGGCACAAAAATTACCTTGCCGTACTAAATTTATTGTTCGTACAGATTATACCGAATAAGAACATGAAAGCATCAGAATACAGAAACATGACCATTGAAGACTTGAATGCTCAAGTCATGGAGAAAAAAGCAGAACTTGCAAAAATGTCGTTTAACCACACAGTAGCAGGAACAGAAAACCCAATGGTTTTGCGTGGGAAACGCCGCGAAATTGCGCGAATTCACACGGTTATGAATGAAATGAAAAACAACCGTTAATCCTACTCAAGCAATGGAAAGGAATCTAAGAAAAGAAAGAACCGGTACTGTTACATCTAACAAGATGGATAAAAGCATCGTGGTTGCAGTTGAAATTAAAATTATGCACCCGAAGTACGGAAAATTTGTGAAGCAAACGAGGAAATTCATGGCTCACGATGAAACCGGAGAATGCGGAATAGGTGACGTGGTGAAAATAATGGAAACAAGACCAATGAGCAAGCTTAAGCGCTGGAGAATGGTTGAGGTAATTGAAAAAGCGAAATAATCGAATAAAGATTAGAAGGATATGATACAGAACGAATCCAGACTAAAGGTTGCAGACAACAGCGGAGCTAAAGAAGTGCTCGTGATCCGCGTGTTGGGTGGTACCCGCCGTCGATATGCATCAGTAGGTGACCAAGTTGTGGTTACAGTAAAAGATGCCATGCCTAGCGGCAATGTGAAAAAAGGTGTTGTTTCGAAAGCAGTTATTGTTCGCACGAAAAAAGAAGTTCGTCGCGCAGATGGTAGCTACATTCGTTTCGATGACAATGCAGTAGTATTGTTGAATGCACAAGGAGAAATGAGAGGAACCCGTATTTTCGGCCCAGTGGCTCGTGAATTACGTGAGAAAGACTACATGAAAATTGTTTCTTTGGCTCCTGAAGTACTATAAACGAAGTAAATAGATAGCGAGATGTTCAAGCGACTCAAAATAAAAAAAGGCGATATGGTAGTGGTAACTACCGGTAATCACAAAGGTGAAAAAGGACTTGTGATTGTTGTAGATCGCGATAAAGACAGAGTTACTGTTGAAGGGGTAAACATGATTTCCCGTCACCGTAAGCCTTCTGCACAAAACCCTCAAGGCGGAATTGAAAAGCGCGAAGCGGCCATGCACATTAGCAATGTTATGTTAATTGATGCAGCTGGTAATGCGACACGTGTTGGAAAAGCCCGCAATGAAGAAGGAAAGTTAGTAAGAATCTCTAAAAAATCAGGGGAGGTTATCAAATGAACTATCAACCAAGATTAAAGTCAAAGTACGAGTCTGAAATTAAAGATAATCTTCAGAAGCGTTTTGAATACTCTTCAAATATGCAAGTTCCTTGCATCACGAAGATCTGCTTAAACCAAGGTATTGGTAAGGCTACTGCAGATAAGAAACTAGTAGATGCAGCTGTAGATGAGATGACACTAATAAGCGGTCAACGCGCGGTGGCTACCTTTTCTACAAAGGATATCTCTAACTTCAAATTGCGTAAAGGCGTTCCAATCGGAGCAAGAGTTACATTGCGTGGAAACACCATGTATGAATTCTTAGACCGTTTGATCGCTGTTGCTCTTCCAAGAACACGTGACTTCCGTGGTGTTAAGTCTTCAGGATTTGACGGACGTGGTAACTTCACTTTCGGAGTGAAAGAGCAAATCATTTTCCCAGAGATTGATTTGGAGAAAGTAAAAGCAATCAACGGAATGGACATCACGTTCGTTACGAATGCTAGAACAAATGAAGAGGCAAAAGCTCTTCTTGAAGAATTTGGATTTCCTTTCGTAAAATAATAAGATTAGAAAGAATGGCAAAAGAATCAATGAAAGCCCGCGAGCGTAAACGTATCGCATTGGTTGAAAAATATGCTACAAAGCGAGCAGAGCTTAAAGCAGCAGGTGATTGGGATGCACTTCAAAAACTTCCGAAAAATAGTAGCGCTGTGCGTGTTCACAATCGTTGCATGTTGACCGGTAAGCCAAGAGGGTATATGCGTCAATTCGGATTATGTCGTAACCAATTCCGTGAATTGGCTCTGAACGGATTGATCCCAGGTGTTAAAAAAGCAAGTTGGTAATAATTAAGAAAAGAAGAACATGGTTACTGATCAAATAGCAGATTATTTAACTCGAATTCGAAACGCTCAGAAAGCTCGCCATAAGGTGGTTGAGATTCCTGCTAGCAATTTGAAGAAGGAAATCACAAAAATCCTTCACGAGTCGGGATATATCTTGAATTTTAAATTCGAAGATGGTGCACCGGGTGTGATTAAAATCGCTTTAAAATACGATTTCAAATCAAAACAACCGGCAATCGCTAAAATCGATAGAATATCCTCTCCAGGACACCGTAAATATGCTGGCGCAGATGATCTGCCACGTGTATTAAACGGACTCGGAATTGCGGTTATGTCTACTTCTAAAGGAGTAATGACAGATAAGAAGGCCCGTCAAGAGAAAGTAGGCGGAGAAGTTTTGTGTTTCGTATATTAAGAACTAGAAAAAAATTGACCCATGTCAAGAATAGGTAAAAACCCAATTCCATTACCAAAAGACATTAATGTTGTTTTGGAGAATGGCGTAGTTAAGGTGAAAGGGCCAAAAGGTGAATTGTCTCAAGATGTTGATTCTTCAATTACAATTGAAATCGGCGAAACAGAGATCGTTTGCACTCGCTCTAGCGACCACAAAGATGTGCGTGCAAAACACGGATTGTACCGCTCGTTAATCAACAATATGATTGTTGGTGTAAGCACGGGATGGAAGAAAGATTTGGAAATGATCGGTGTTGGTTACCGTGCAAATGTTGAAGGTCAGAAATTGAGCTTGACATTAGGATATAGCCACCCAATCGTATTCGAACTTCCAACAGAAGTTAAAGTATCGGCTAAAGCAGAAAAAGGGGAGAACCCGCAAATCATGCTAGAGTCATACGACAAACAACTGATTGGTCAAGTTGCAGCAAAAATTCGTTCGCTTCGTACTCCGGAGCCGTATAAAGGAAAAGGTGTTCGTTACGTTGGTGAATTTGTTCGCAAGAAAGCGGGTAAGTCGGCAGCTAAATAATTGATAATACAATGGCATTTTCAAAAGATTCTCGTAGAGCTAAAATACGCACTCGCATACGTGCTAGAGTGAAAGGTACTGATGTGAAACCACGTTTAAGTGTGTTCCGAAGTAACAAACAAATTTATGCTCAAATCATAGATGACAACCAGGGGGTAACTCTAGCGTCTGCTTCATCTAATATTATGAAAGAAGCGCAAAACATTGCTAAAAATGAGCAAGCGCGAATCATAGGCAAAACAATTGCTGAAAGAGCGAAAGCAGCAGGTATTGAAGAAGTGGTTTTTGACCGCGGTGGATACTTGTATCATGGACGTGTAAAATCTTTGGCTGAAGCAGCTCGCGAAGCCGGACTTAAATTTTAATACAAATGCTAGAAGGAAAAGTAGTTCGCGCTAGCGAAACAGAATTGAAAGATCGTTTAGTAAGCGTAAATCGTGTTACTAAAGTTACCAAAGGTGGAAGAACATTTGGTTTCGCAGCGATTGTTGTAGTAGGTAACGAAAACGGAGTAGTAGGTCACGGTTTGGGTAAATCCAAAGAAGTTGCTGAAGCGGTTACCAAGGCAATTGAAGATGCTAAGAAAAGTCTTGTACGTGTTCCAATCCACAGAGGTACAATTCCTCACGAGATTGCAGGCAAATTTGGCGGTGCTCGTGTTTTCTTGAAGCCTGCTTCATTAGGAACTGGAGTTATTGCCGGAGGTGCAATGCGTGCGGTACTTGAATCAGCTGGAGTAAAAGACGTTTTGGCTAAGTCAAAAGGTTCTTCAAACCCACACAACGTAGTAAAAGCTACAGTTCAAGCGCTTGCAGCTCTTAGAACACCGCAAGAAGTTGCGCGTATTCGCGGAATTCATTTAGATAAAGTTTTTAACGGATAATCCAGACCATTATGGCTAAAGTTGTTATCACCCAAGTTAAAAGTGCTATTGATCGTCCAAAACGTCAAAAGGCTACAATCGAAGCTTTGGGTATTAAGAAATTAAATGTGTCAGTAGAAAAAGAATTGACACCAAATATTGTAGGTATGATTCGCGCTGTGAATCACCTTTTAAAAGTGGAATACAAATAACGATTAGAAGAGATGAAATTGAATAACTTAAAGCCAGCTGAAGGTTCTATTAAGAACAGAAAGCGTATTGGTCGTGGTGAAGGTTCTGGACACGGTGGAACTTCTACACGTGGACACAAAGGAGCAGGATCACGCTCTGGTAGCAAGCGCAAAATTGGTTTCGAAGGTGGACAAATGCCTCTTCAAAGACGTTTGCCTAAATTTGGATTCAAAAACCTTAATCGCATTGAGTACAAAGGTATAAACCTTGATACATTGCAGTTACTTGTTGATAAGCACAACTTGACTGAGGTTACTTTTGAGACACTTGTAGCAAATGGAATTTGTAGCAAGAAGACACTTGTAAAAGTAATGGGTCGCGGTGAATTAAAAGGAAAGTTAAACGTGACAGCGCACGCATTCACAGCCACAGCGAAAGCTGCGATTGAAGCAATGGGCGGAACAGCGAACACTATATGAAAAAGTTTTTTTCTTCCATAAGAAACATCTGGAATCACGAGGAACTTCGTAAGAAAATTCTCTTCACCTTAGGAATACTTTTGGTGTACAGAATTGGGTCGTATGTGCTTCTTCCTGGAATAGATGCAGTGAAAATGCAGGACTCCAGCGCAGCTGGATCAGGTTCAATCGCAGACTTTTTAGGACTTTTCACAGGTGGAGCCTTCAACAGAGCTTCGATTTTTGCTCTAGGTGTTATGCCATATATTTCAGCGAGCATTGTCATTCAATTGTTGGGACTTGCTGTTCCAACAGTGCAAAAGTTGCAACGCGAAGGTGAAAGTGGGCGCCGTAAAATAAATCAATGGACCCGTTTCCTTACAATAGGTATTGCAATGGTTCAAGCACCAGGTTACTTAGCACAGTATGTGCCTGCGGATGCTCATGCGAATAGTCCAATGTGGATGATTACGTCAATCATTATCCTTACGAGTTCTACGTTATTTGTGATGTGGTTGGGTGAGAAAATTACCGATAAAGGAATTGGAAACGGAACCTCATTGATAATTATGACTGGTATCTTATCAGATATTCCCGGAGCTTTTGCTCAGGAGTTCAGTCAGCAAACAGCGTTTTTCTTCTTAATTGAAATAGCCGTAATGGTTATTGTTATCGGAGGAACAGTTGCAATCATTCAAGCAGTTCGCAGAATTCCTGTGCAAATGGCTAAAATGGCTGCCGGCGGAAGTCACCTTCCACAAGGTGAAGGCGCAAGAAGCTACATTCCTTTGCGTGTAAACGCAGCTGGGGTAATGCCGATCATCTTTGCCCAAGCAATAATGTTTGTCCCATTGTACCTAAGCAATACTGAAATGTTTCAAAACAACAAGGTATTGGCTTCGCTGACAAATTTCCAAGGTGTTGGATACAACATGTTGTTAATGGTAATGATTATTTTATTTACCTTCTTCTATACTGCCATCGTTACCAATCCAAATCAGATTGCTGATGACTTGAAAAGAAATGGCAATTTTGTACCAGGAATCAAGCCTGGAAAGGATACGGCAGAATTTATTGATAGAGTTTTGTCGAGCATAACCCTTCCTGGTGGTATCTTTGTCGGCCTTATTGCAATATTACCAGCTCTTGTTTTGACTTTGTCACTAACAAAAGCGCAAATGTTTGCTCAGTTTTTCGGAGGAACATCCATGTTAATTACAGTAGGTGTGATTTTAGATTTACTTCAACAAGTAGAAAGTCATTTGCTTTCACGTCACTACGACGGGTTAATGCAATCGGGGAGAGTGAGAGGGCGAAATAGTGGTAGCGTTGCGAGCAGTGGCTACACCGTATAAGCTGTGAGCAAAAAGGTAGTTTTAAAAAAGCCGGATGAGATAAATGCCATTCGAAAGAGTTCTTTACTTGTAGGAAAAGCGTTGGCGGAAATAGCCAAAATCGTTGAACCGGGTGTGACAACCTTGCAACTAGATAGAGTTGCGGAAAGTTTTATTCGAGATCATGGGGCTTACCCTGGATTTCTTGGATATCACGATTTCCCAAATTCAATCTGTGCGAGTGTCAATCAAGCCGTTGTTCATGGAATACCAAATGCACAGCCATTGAAAGAAGGAGATATTGTCTCTATCGATATTGGGGTGCTGTGGGAAGGGTTTTGGGGAGATTCTGCATTCACATTCGCAGTTGGTCAAATATCTGACGATTTGCAAAAGTTGTTAGATGCAACTAGAATGTGCTTAGAGTTGGGTGTTGAACAAGCTGCAATTGGAAAACGAATCGGCGATATCGGTTATGCGGTGCAGAATTATGCAGAAACAAACGGATACGGTGTAGTGCGTGAGTTGGTTGGACACGGAGTGGGGATTCAGTTACATGAAGCACCGGAAGTTCCAAACTACGGTAGAAGAGGACAAGGCTTGGTAATGACAGAAGGGTTGGTTATAGCTATTGAGCCAATGATCAACCTGGGGACGAAGAACGTAAGACAGCTTAAAGACGGTTGGACAATTGAGACGCAAGACGGAAAACCAAGTGCACACTTTGAACATACAGTGGCGGTTGGAAAAGGAGGAGCAGAAAAGTTGTCATCATTTGAAGAGATAGATGCTGCATTAGCAGCAAAAAAATAATAAAAAACTGAATGGCGAAACAGACATCGATAGAACTAGACGGAACAATTGTTGAGGCATTGTCAAATGCAATGTTCCGTGTGGAGCTTGAAAATGGACACATCATCGTAGCTCATATATCAGGGAAAATGCGAATGCACTACATTCGAATACTTCCAGGAGATAAAGTGAAAGTAGAAATGTCGCCTTACGATTTAACAAAAGGTCGAATTTGTTTTCGATATAAATAATAAAGTACAAGAGATATGAAAGTACGTGCTTCAATTAAAAAGCGTTCAGCTGACTGCAAAATCGTCAGCCGAAAAGGTAAGCTTTATGTAATTAATAAGAAAAACCCGAAATTCAAACAAAGACAAGGATAACTCCTTAAAATAAAGAATAACTATGGCAAGGATTGCAGGTATAGATCTACCGCGTAACAAAAGAGGTGAAATAGGACTCACCTACATCTACGGAATAGGGCGTTCAACGTCACGTAGAATCTTGGAACAGGCTGGAATTTCTTATGATAAGAAAGTTCAAGAATGGAACGACGAAGAACTAGGTTTGATTCGTAATTTCATTACCGAAGAATTGAAAGTAGAAGGTGCTCTGCGCTCTGAAACTCAATTGAACATTAAGCGATTAATGGACATCGGTTGCTACAGAGGTGTTCGTCACCGCTCTGGTTTACCACTTCGTGGTCAAAGCACCAAAAACAACTCTCGTACCCGTAAAGGAAAACGTAAGACAGTTGCGAATAAAAAGAAAGCAGTTAAATAATCAATAAGCTAAGGCAAGAGAAATGGCCAAAGTAGAAAAAAAGAAAAAGAAAAATGTGGTGGTGGAAGCTATGGGTCAAGCCCATATTCAGTCCACGTTTAACAACATCATCATTAGTTTAACCAATAATTCTGGACAGGTGATCTCATGGTCGTCTGCAGGGAAAATGGGATTCCGTGGTTCTAAAAAGAACACGCCGTACGCCGCTCAAATGGCTGCAGAGCAATGCGGTAAAGAAGCCCATGATCTTGGTCTAAGAAAGGTGAAGGTGTTTGTTAAAGGACCAGGAGCAGGCAGAGAATCTGCTATCCGCACCATTAACACAGTTGGAATTGAAGTTTTGGAAATCGTAGACACGACTCCACTACCTCACAACGGTTGTCGCCCTCCAAAAGCAAGAAGAATCTAATTTTTAGAAGAAAAAGAAATGGCAAGATACATTGGCCCAAAAACAAAGATTGCACGAAGATTTCGTGAAGCAATCTACGGACCTGATAAAGGACTAGAGAAGCGTAATTTTCCACCTGGACAGCACGGTCCTAACAAGCGTCGTGCGAAACAAAGCGAATACTCAATTCAGTTGACTGAAAAGCAGAAGGCGAAATATACTTATGGTATCCTCGAGCGTCAGTTCTCTAACTTGTACAAAAAAGCTTCAGCACGTCCAGGTGTTACCGGAGAAATCCTACTAGCATTGTGTGAATCACGTCTCGACAACACTGTTTTCCGTCTAGGAATTGCTACAAAGCGCAGCGGTGCTAGACAATTGGTTTCTCACAACCATATTTTGGTAAACGGAAATGTTGTAAACATCCCTTCGTATCAGTTACGTCCAGGAGATCGTGTTTCAGTTCGTGAAAAATCGAAATCATTAGAATCTATTACTATGGCTTTGGCTACCCGTAATAACTTCGACTGGTTGGCTTGGAACGATTCTAACAAAGAAGGAGTTTTCATGAAATTCCCGGAGCGTGTTCAAATACCTGAAAACATTCGCGAGCAATTAATCGTCGAATTGTACTCTAAATAATCCTTAATTTAAAATTAACTCAATGGCTATATTAGATTTCGTAAAACCAGACAAAGTCGTAATGCTAGAAAGCAATGACTTTACAGGTACTTTCGAATTTCGTCCTCTGGAACCAGGCTTCGGAATAACGATTGGAAACGCATTACGTCGTATCCTTCTTTCTTCTCTTGAAGGTTTCGCGATTACTTCAATTAAAGTTGAAGGCGTAGATCACGAGTTTTCATCTATCAAAGGAGTAGTGGAAGATGTTACTGAAATCATCCTTAATTTGAAGCAAGTTCGCTTCAAACGCCAAATCGAAGGTACAGATTACGAAAAAGTTTCTATTAGTATCAACGGTCAAGAGCAATTCAAGGCTGGAGATATAAGCAACTTCACTTCTGCATTTCAAGTGTTGAACCCAGATTTAGTTATCTGTAATATGGAGCCTAAAGTAAAGCTTCGCATTGATCTTGCTATTGGCATGGGACGTGGTTACAGACCAGCTGAAGAAAACAAAACTTCTAGCGCACCTATAGGAACAATCTTCATCGATTCAATCTTTACTCCAATTCGCAATGTGAAATTCTCTGTAGAGAACTTCCGTGTAGAGCAAAAGACTGACTATGAAAAACTAATCCTTGAAATTCAAGGTGATGGATCAATCACACCTAAGAACGCTCTTCAAGAGGCTGCTAAGATTTTAATACATCACTTCATGTTATTCAGTGACGAGCGCATTACGCTTGAAACAGAAATTAAACGCGAAGTGGAAGAGTTTGATGAAAGTTCATTACATATGCGTCAGTTGTTGAAAACCAAATTGGTTGACATGGACTTGAGCGTACGTGCATTGAATTGTTTGAAAGCTGCCGACATTGAAACTCTAGGTGATTTGGTTTCGTTCAACAAAAACGACTTGTTGAAGTTCCGTAACTTCGGAAAGAAATCTCTTACAGAGTTAGAAGAATTAGTAGAAAGCAAAGGTTTGCACTTCGGAATGAACGTTGCAAAGTATAAATTGGATAGAGATTAACCCCTACTGTAATCAGTAGCAGAAAGTACAATTATGAGACACGGAAAAACGAATAACCATTTAGGTAGAAAGGCAGAGCACCGTCGTGCAATGCTAGCTAATATGGCTAACTCACTTATCGAGCACAAGCGCATTACTACAACTCTTGCAAAAGCAAAAGCTTTGCGAAAGTATGTTGAACCACTTCTCACCAAGTCGAAAACCGACAGCACACACAACAGAAGAACTGTTTTCAGTTATTTGAAAAACAAAGAAGCTGTGACTGAATTGTTTCGTGCAATCGCTCCGGAAATAGCGACCAGACCAGGTGGATACACCCGTATTATTCGCACGGGATTTCGTCAAGGAGATAACGCAGAAATGTGTATGATGGAACTTGTAGATTTCAACACCATTTACGGTAAAGAAGTTGAGCAGGCAACTGCTAAGAAACGCACACGTCGTGGTGCTGCTAAGAAAACGGATGATGTTGCTTTAGAAAGCGGTACAGATGTAATTGAGGCAACAGAAGTTAGTGCAGAAGAGAAGCCTAAAAAGACAAGAAAGAAGAAGGATGATTCTGCGTCTGCAGAGTAATTCTACTGAGAATTATAAAAGTCAAAAGCAGCAAGATTGAATATTCCAATCTTGCTGCTTTTTTTTTATGCTAATCTCTATCGGTAAATTGGGTCTATTGACAATGCCGAGGCTCGATATGATTTTAACAGCAGATAAGTGCCAACAAGTAATTTATAATTTGTTGAAAAGTTCGAATCCAATGTTTGTTGGATAATCTTAACTTTGTTCTTTAATGAGACAAGAATCTATACCTGCGGTACTGCTCCTTCAAGACGGTACCGTTTTTTATGGCCAAAGTTGCGGAACTAAAGGCACGACAACTGGAGAAATTGCTTTCAATACAGCAATGACAGGCTATCAAGAAGTTTTTACCGACCCTTCTTATTTTGGACAATGTCTGGTAATGGCTACTTCTCATATCGGGAATTACGGTGTCTACGCTGATGAAATCGAATCTGGAAGATGTCAAGTATCAGGAATAATCATTAAGAAGTTTTCCGATGTTGCAAGCCGAGTTGGCGGTGCAGGAACACTTCAAGACTACCTTGTTCGTGACCATGTTGTTGGAATTTGCGATTTAGATACTCGAGCATTGGTTCGTCATATTCGTAAGAATGGTGCAATGAATTGTATTATCTCCACAGAAACGCTAGACATCGAAGCGCTAAAAGAAAAGCTAGCACAAGCTCCTAACATGGATGGTCTTGAATTGGCTTCTCGAGTGGCTTGCAATGAAGCTTTTGAATTCGGTAATCCTGAGGCTGATATGAGAATAGCAGTCCTCGATTTCGGTGTGAAATTGAACATCTTACGCTGTCTAGCCGAGCGAGGAGCGTTTTTAAAAGTATTTCCTTTAAATGTTACCTTAGAAGAAATACAGGCTTGGAGTCCTGACGGTGTGATGTTTTCAAATGGCCCAGGAGATCCTGCAGCAATGCCATACACCATTGAACTAACAGCGAAAATTATAGAAACGGGAATTCCTTGTTTTGGAATTTGTTTAGGACACCAATTAATTGGATTAAGCCAAGGGCTGAATACCATTAAAATGTTCAATGGGCACCGAGGGGTGAATCACCCTATTAAGAATTTAATAACGGGTAAGGGGGAAATAACAAGTCAAAACCATGGTTTCGTTATTTCTAAGGAAAGTATTGCAAACAATGAGGATGTGGAGATTACTCATCTTCATTTAAATGACAACACCGTTGCCGGAATTCGCTTGAAATCGAAACCCGTGTTTTCAGTTCAGTACCACCCTGAGGCAAGCGCCGGTCCTCATGATTCAAGATATTTATTCGACGATTTTATTTCTCGAGTGAAGTCTGAAATGGTGAAAGGCTAATGAAGCTGCTTACCACTTTTTGGAACAAACCCGAAGGGAAGGTCTTTTGTACTGGAGCGATTGTCTATTCACTACTCGTAATTTTCGCAAATGGAGTGAACGGGGGAGCAGATACTTTTGTGCATTATCAAATGTCTCGCTATTCATGGATTCACCATGAACTTCTTTTGAATCAATGGGGAAAACCCGTATTTACCGTTCTCTTTTCACCCATAGCGCAGTTCGGATTGCAGGCCATAATTTGGACGAACCTCACTTTAATTTTCCTTGAGGCTTTTCTAGTTTTAAAAATCGCAAATCAGCTTCAACTTAAACGTAGTTGGATAGCACCCTTGTTGTTCCTCACTTGTCCTGTTGTTTTCGACAATGCAGTTTCCTCTTTGACGGAAATTATCTGTGCTCTTTTTCTAATTCTTTTTATTCATTGGAGTTTGAAGGGGAAATTCTGGATCGGAGCGTTGGTTCTGAGCTTCATGCCGTTTGCAAGAAGTGAAGGCTTCGTTATTCTAGGAATCGCAGCGATGTTTTTCTTTTTCACAAGACGTTGGAAATACATTCCATTGCTGCTTGCGGGTTCTATGGTAATGAATACAATCGGATATTGGTATACAGGGTTTCCACTTTGGATTTTCGATTCAAATCCATATGTTCACACAGATATTACCTCTTATGGAAGTGGTAGTTTCTTTCATTTCTTCATTTGGTCAATTCCCGTTTTTGGAATCGGATTTTTATTCTTGTTGAAATACACTTGGAAAAGTGCGCTAGGAATTCCAAACAGAGTTTCTGCCGATTTGAACGGACTAGCGAATTCAAAAGAATCCAACGTGTTTATATTGAAGCACCAAGTTTTGTTTTGGATTGTACTAGGTTCGTTTTGGGGATACTTTATGGCGCATACAGTTCTTTGGTGGCAAGGGATGTGGGCGAGCTTGGGTCTTCTTCGTGTAATGTTCGTGGTTGCAGCGCCAATGGTATTACTTGCACTTATTGAATTGAATAAATTCATAGACACGAATCCTAAGTTTGGAAAATGGAACTCTGTTCCTGTAATCGTCTTTGTATTATGCGGGACAGCTTTCGGCTCAAACACGCTTATTCTCGGCGCTTTTGGTGCACCGGTGGAATATGGAATTGAAGAAGCCGTTTTAGACGATATGCACGCTTGGATGAAAGCCGAAGGGGTAACAACCAATGGAAGTGTATTCGCTGGACACGCTTACGTTACCATTGCCTTAGACATTGACCCGAATGATTATTCAAAAACAAATCGATTGCGCTTTTATGAGCATGCTCAAAAGGGGGATTTAATCGTTTGGGATGGCCACTATGGTCCGAATGAAGAGCAAACTCCGATAGAAGAAATCGAAGCAGATTCTACTTTGATTTTCATGAAGGAATTTAGACCGAAGAAAGAGTACCGGCCGCTAAACGACATGCCCTTTTACGTGAGGCTCTACAGAAAGAAATAAGCAAAAAAAAACAGCACCAATTTGGTGCTGTTTTCATTCCAAACAAAATTAGTTAGAACAAATTCATTGAATCTAAAACGCCCATTACTTCTTTAACAGAAGTAGCTGAGCTCGCCAACAACGCCTTCTCAGAATCATTCAATTTCAATTCTATAATCTCTTCGATACCGTTTTTTCCTAGTTTAACAGGAACGCCCAAATAGATATCTTTCATTCCGTACTCGCCATTCAATAATGCGCAAACAGGGAAAATACGCTTTTGATCGCGAACAATAGCCTCAACCATTTGTGCGGCAGCAGCCCCAGGAGCATACCATGCAGATGTGCCCAAAAGATTTACGATTTCGCCACCGCCTGTTTTTGTGCGGTCAACGATTGCGTTTAATTTTTCTTCAGAGATTAATTCAGTAACTGGAATTCCACCAACCGTAGTATATCGTGGAAGTGGAACCATCGTGTCGCCATGTCCACCCATTAACACCGCTTGAATGTCCTTTGGAGAGCAATTCAATTCAGATGCGATGAATGCACGGTAACGCGCAGTGTCAAGAATTCCTGCCATTCCGAATACTTTCTTGCTGTCAACTTTTGCAGCAAGGAATGCGCAGTAAGTCATAACATCAAGTGGATTCGAAACAATAACGATGATTGCATCTGGTGAATACTTCACAATGTTTTCAGTAACGCTTTTCACAATACCAGCATTAGTTGCGATCAAATCGTCGCGACTCATCCCTGGTTTTCTTGGTAATCCGCTAGTGATTACGACAACATCAGAATTAGCAGTAGCCGCATAATCATTGGTGCTTCCAACAGTTCTGCTGTCGTACAAGTTAATGGGAGCAGTCTGCCAAATATCAAGCGCCTTGCCTTCAGCAAAGCCTGGTTTAATGTCCAATAAGACAATTTCGTTAGCAATTTCACGATGCGCTAATACATCGGCACATGTAGCGCCAACATTACCAGCTCCAACAACGGTTACTTTCATGGGTTCAAATTTTAGACTGCGAAATTAGTGAATCTAATTTCGTGTTGAAAATGATTTTTGATTTAAAACGGAGATATAATCTTTTGGCCTAATTTTCCGTTGTGAAAGAAATCTAATTTTTCGAGTATGAATGTGAATTTGAAAGGTGGCTTATTAGTGTTCTTTTTATGCTGGAATATGCTCAATGCATATGCACAGGCACCCGGTACCGTTTTTCCAACGGGAACCTACGGGGTAGATTACAATTTGTTCAACGCAAGCAACAAGCGCGAGGGAGTTTGGATTCGTGTGTACAAGTCGAACCCGAAGGTCATGTATTACAAAGGGAATTTTAAAAATGGCGTTCCAATTGGAGTTTTTGAGTTTTATAATGAAAAGGGATTGTTGAAATCTACCGTAAACCATATTCAAGACACGACAATTAATGATGTGGTGAATTTCTACGCCGATGGAAAAACAGTGAACAGTAAGGGAAGATATGTTGGAAAGGTGCTTGCTAAAAAATGGGAAAGACAGAAACAAGGCAAATGGGAGTTCTTTGATGCCGATGGAAGATTAATTCGGTTCGAAAACTACAGGGACAATTTATTGAATGGTGAATCGAAGGTATTCTACTCTAACGGACAAGTTTCGCATGAAATGGTATATCTCAATGATAAGATGAATGGACCATTCACGGAGTATACAGTGGAAGGCAAGGTGAGTAAAAAAGGAAGTTATAAAAATGGGATTTACGACGGAAACATTGTCGTGAATTATGACAGCGGAAATAAGAAGGAGGAAGGGAAATTTGTGAATGGGGTGCGAGATGGAGGTTGGAATTTTTATCTAGAAACAGGGTTGCCCGAGTTGACGATTTGGTTCAAAAACGATAAAATTGAAAAGAAACATTACGCAAACGGAACTTTTCAAACCTACTATGACTCTGGAATTCCTCAGTCTGAATACACATATAAGAACTATAACAAAGAGGGTGCTTTTGTGGAGTATTACGACAAAGGCGCATACGAGCAAATCCCAGCTTCTCCCGAGGATGTCGCTCAAGGAATTGCGTATCGCGAACAATTGAAAGGAACACAAGTGAAGCAAAAAGGAAAATACCTAAGCGGTCAATTGAATGGAGAAGTTTTATACTTCAAAATTTCAGGTGAATTGGAAAAGACCGAGATGTATGAAAACGGAACATTGAAAGAAACGAAATAGAATTATGAGGAAATATTACAAAGTACTTTTAATTCTGACTTCTTTTTTGTTGGTGAACGGGCTATTCGCACAGTCTTCTTACAACACTTATTTCGTGCAATTCACAGATAAAGAGAATTCAACTTTTTCACTTTCAAATCCGAGAGAATACCTCTCGGAAAAGTCTGTCGAAAGAAGAATTCGAACGGGGGTAGGTTTCGATTCGCTCGATCTACCTCTCAATGCAACTTATATTCAGCAAGTTCTTCAACAAGGAAATTCAAATTTATTGTTGAAGAGTAAGTGGTTCAATTCAATTACTGTTGAACTTTTAGACACCGCTATTGCGGCAGCATGGAAACAACAAGTGGAGGCACTGCCTTGTGTCTATCAAGTGAAGTCGTTGCCAAGTGTTCCACTGGAAAAGATTTCAATTCATAAAGGAACGCAGTCTGAAAAGGGAATGGTTTCAGATGATTTCTACGGTCCGAGTTTTCGTCAGACTGAAATGTTAAACGGACATTTGCTGCATCAATTGGGGCTGAATGGACAAGGAATGGACATTGCCGTTTTTGATGGCGGGTTCAGGAATGCTGATGTATTGCCCGCTATGGCTCATCTTTTCGAAGAAGGGCGTATTATTGAAACGCATGACTTCCTGAATTTCACTTCACCAAATGTATTCGATGCTTCTACACACGGAACGATGGTTTTGAGTCATATGGCTGGAATCATGCAAGATTCACTTTACGGAACAGCTGTTGAAGCCAACTATTATTTGTTTCAAACGGAAGATGTTTTTCGTGAAGTTCGATTGGAAGAAGATACTTGGATTCAAGCAGCGGAGTGGGCCGATAGCATTGGAATAGATGTAATCAATTCGAGTCTTGGATATTCGCTTTTCGATGAAGATTATATGAACTATTCGACTTCCGACATGAATGGTTCTACAACCAGAATTTCTCAAGCGGCTGAAATCTGTGCGTTGAAGGGAACGTTGGTTGTGAATAGTGCCGGCAACAGCGGAGATGACCCATGGCATGTAATTACAGCTCCTTCAGATGCTGAGCATGTTCTGTGTATTGGGGCGGTCGATTTGAATGGAAATCACGCTTCCTTCTCTGGATATCACCCTCCCGGATTGAACGATGTCAAGCCAAATATTGTAGCCATGGGAAGGCAAACGGTATACGCAGCTTCTGATAGTACAATTGCGAGGGGAAACGGCACGTCTTTTAGCTCTCCTATTATAGCAGGAATGGCAGCCACACTCTGGCAAGCGTTTCCAACAGCAACGAATATTGACATCTTCAATGCCATTGAAGAAAGCGCAAGTTTGTATTCAACGCCTAACGATTCCATGGGTTATGGTATTCCAGATTTCTGGAAGGCTTTTGTGAATCTTTCCAATCACATATACAGTCAACCGAATGAACATTCGGTCCTTGTTTTTCCGCAGCCTTCAGACGGACAGTTCGAAATTCGTGTTGAAGGAAATTTCCCAGATACAAATAACTATCACTACCTCTACGATAGCAGCGGCAGGTCTGTTAAGTATTACAAATGGGATTACAACTATAGTGAGCCTTGGGCCATTTATCATTTGGATTTGACCACTCAGCCAGTTGGGCAGTATTATTTCGTAATTGAATCTTCAGAAGGAATTCAAGTAGTTCCACTTCAAAAAAAATAAAAATGAGGAATGTAGCTTTACTCTTTATCGGATTTCTTAGCGCCTCTCTTTCGTTTGGTCAAGGTCTTGGACATACCACGATGACGTTCGTTGATGCTACGAGAAACAATCGTTCAATTCCATGTGAAGTATATTATCCGGCTCTTTCAGCAGGAGATGATATTGCAGCATTGGACCCCGCGTTTTTAGCATTGACAGGTTATCCCGCCATTGCGGTAGGTCATGGTTTTGTAATCGGAGCTGCGAATTATTCGTTGATTGCGGAACAGTTAATTCCCTTCGGATTTGTTGTTGCATTGGTGAATACGGAAACAGGATTTGCTCCAAGTCATGAGAATTTCGGTTTAGACTTAGCGTTTGTAACACATGCCCTTCAACTCGAATCTCAAAATTCATCTTCAATTTTGCACAATACCGTGCATCAAGAAAGAGAAGCGATTATCGGACACAGCATGGGTGGAGGAGCAGCGTGGATAGCAGCGGCGTCAGATCCTCTGATTGATGCGATTGTTGGATTAGCACCTGCGGAAACCAATCCGAGCGCCATTGCAGCCGCTTCATCGGTAAATTGCAATACACTTGTTTTCTCAGGGAGCGACGATTCAGTAACTCCTCCTGCAGATAATCATCAGCCCATTTACGATGGAACCAATGCAGGATGCAAAACATTTGTGTCATTAACAGGAGGCTCGCATTGCGGATACATAAACGCAGGCACATTGTGTGACTTTGGAGAGCCTCTAGGTGGAAGTTTAGCCAGAGCAGATCAACAAGAAGCTTATTTAACATTGATGACAGCTTGGCTTCGTTATTTTTTAAATGCGGAATGTGTTGAAGCACTATATACAGACTATGTAACCTCTCATTCCTTTGTATCAGCGGATCCTCTTGCTGCTTGCATGCTATGTGGAAATGTTAGTGGAGTGCAGTCTAAACAAGTGAGTGTTTTTCCAAATCCAAGTGAAGGCGAATTCACCATTCAATGGAAAGGAGATGTATATAATCAAATTGAGATATTCGAGGCCACAGGGAAAATAATAGTGAAGGAAAAACTTTTACAACAAGAAATTTTCAACGTAAACGAGACGTTAAAATCTGGAGTATATTGGGTGAAACTTTCGAATGAAAAATCAATAGCAACTCAAAAGGTTATTGTTGAATAATGAAATGAAAAACCCCGCAAGTGCGGGGTTATCTTTGTGCGCCCACCTGGGCTCGAACCAGGGACCCACAGATTATGAGTCTGTTGCTCTAACCAACTGAGCTATAGGCGCGGGACGGCAAATTTAAGAATAATGCATCTTTGTACAACATGAAAATATTCATAAAAAACATAAAATCACTCTACGGGACTCATTCTCAGGAAGTCTCGCATCTGAAAGGAACGAATATGAATGTACTTCCATGTATTGAAAATGCATGGCTAGCCATTGAAAACGGAAACATCGCAGCTTTCGGTTCAATGGATGAATTCGATGGGATAGAAGACTGGCGTGATTTAACAATCATTGATGCCGCTGGAAAATTTGTTCTTCCGGGTTGGTGCGACAGTCACACACACACGGTTTTCGCGGCTTCGCGCGCTGACGAGTTCGAAGATCGATTAAACGGATTGACATACGAGGAAATAGCTAATCGAGGTGGTGGTATTTTGAATAGCGCGAAGAAACTCGCTTCTATGAGCGAAGATGAATTGTTCTCTTCCGCGTTTGAACGTTTGAATGTGATGATGCAACAGGGAACCGTTGCAGTGGAAATTAAAAGCGGATACGGTCTCGACGAAGAGAACGAATTGAAAATGCTGCGTGTTATCAAACGATTAAAATCGGAGCATCCCTTAGAAATTAAATCGACCTTTCTTGCGTTGCACGCCATTCCACTTGAATATAAAAATAGTGTAGAGGATTTTGTAGATCTTATGGTGAATAAAGTTCTTCTTCGGGTCGCTGCAGATGGTCTCGCAGATTTTGTAGATGCGTTCTGTGAAGAAGGATATTTCTCTGTAGCGCAAATGAATCAATTAATCGAAGCGGCGCAAGCCCTTGGCCTCCCTGCAAAAGTTCACGTGAATCAGTTTAATGTGATTGGTGGAGTGGAAGCTGCAGTGGCAAGAAATGCGCGCAGTGTTGATCATCTGGAAGAGTTAGCCGAAGAGGATGTAAATGTTCTGTTGGAAGGAAATACAATGCCCGTGTCACTTCCAGCGTGTTCATTCTTTTTGCGAATTCCATACACGCCAGCTCGAAAAATAATCGATGCAGGTTTGCCAATCGCTTTAGCAACTGACTTCAATCCCGGTTCTTCTCCTTCTGGAAATATGAATTTTGTAAACAGTCTTGCTTGCATTCAACAACGCATGTTGCCCAATGAAGTGGTAAATGCATCTACCTTGAACGGTGCATTCGCAATGGACGTGCAAGATGTTTTAGGAAGTATAACAGTTGGTAAGAAGGCGTCTTTAATTGTCACAAAACCTTTGAATTCATTGGCTGAATTGTTCTATTACTTCGGCGAAAACAACATTGATCAAGTAATTGTTGAAGGGAAAATTGTAGAGGGAAAAGCTAACTAACTTCGCAGCATGGCAGGAAACTCGTTTGGAACTTTATTTCGTCTTACCACATTTGGTGAATCCCACGGTCCTGCCATCGGAGGTGTCGTTGATGGTTGTCCTGCGGGAGTTATCATTGATGAAGTTTTTATTCAGATTGAATTGGATCGAAGAAAGCCGGGGCAAAGTGATCTCACCACTTCACGAAAAGAATCGGATCGTGTTCAAATTCTTTCAGGTGTTTTAAATGGAATAGCTACCGGTGCGCCGATTGGTTTTATCATTCAAAATGAAGATCAGAATTCTTCTGATTACGATAATTTAAAAGATATATTTCGTCCCGGACATGCCGATTTTACTTGGCAAAAGAAGTTTGGAATTCGAGATCACAGAGGTGGTGGAAGGAGCTCTGCTAGAGAAACGGCATGCCGTGTAGTTGCTGGAGCAATTGCGAAGTCGGTACTAAACCGAATGAACATTCGGGTAGTTGCTTACGTGAGCAGTGTACATAAAATTATGGTGCCCGTAGCCTATGATAAACTAAATCTCGATCTTGTCCATAGCTCACTCATTCGTTGTCCGCATGAAGAAACGGCTGCAAGAATGGAAGCTGCAATTCGTCAAGCTAAAGAAGAGAAAGATAGTCTCGGTGGAATTATTACTTGCGTTGCAACCGGAGTTCCTTCCGGATGGGGAGAACCTGTTTTTGATAAACTGCATGCCCAATTGGGACACGCCATGCTTTCAATAAATGCGGTTAAAGCTTTTGAAATCGGAGACGGATTTTCTTCCACATTTAGAAAAGGAAGTGAGAACAATGATTCCCTTCAAACCAATCATGACGGTGGAATTCAAGGCGGTATTTCTAACGGAAAAGATATCGTTTGTAAAGTAGCTTTCAAGCCAACCAGCACCATAGGAAAAAAACAAATCGCACGCGATTCAAACAATCAAGAAGTTGAATTAGAAGCAGCTGGAAGGCACGATCCATGTGTTCTTCCACGTGCAGTAGCAATTGTTGAAGCAATGGCAGCGATAACGTTGTTAGACGCTGCATTGCTTTCTAAAACCAATAAAGTCTAGTTTATTCAACAATCAATTTAACCGTTGAACTGTTGTTGTTGTCTTGCACTTTCACGAAATAAACTCCAGCACTTATTCCATTCAAGTCAATGTCTATTGAACTTGCTTTGTCAGAACGATTGATGCGTTCTTGTTTGCAAACTTGTCCTTGTATGTTGTACAAAGAATAAGTCAAACGTTCATCAAATCCATTCGCAATGAGTTTAACTTTTTGCTTGGCAGGATTAGGCATGAGTAGAATTTGCGTTGCATTGGCTTGCTCTTCTTCAACACCAACAAGATTTGTATTCCAATAAAAATATTGTTCAATTTCAGCGCCGAAGTCATTTTCGAATTGTTTGAAATATGCTCCTGCCGCGCGGTCTAAATTGCAATAACCATTTCCATCGTTGTTAGCGAAAAACGAAAGTCCGTCTCCACCTGTGTCTGTGATTTTGAAGCGGTAGCAGCCCGCGTTTAATTCAAGTGTGTCGCGATGTGTAGTGTTTGGCTGAGTGAAAGATTTAGTGAACACAGGGTTGTCATTTATATCGTACAATGTGTAAGCGCTTTCCCAATAAGACGCATTCGTTCTGAAAATAACAATGAGCTTGTTGTTGTCGGTGTTCGGTAAATAAGAATATACAGGAGGACGAGTAAATGCAGATTCAGCATGGTTATTCGAAGGGTTGTTATCTGCACCATCGGCGCTTTCACCAAGATCAATAAAGAATCTTCCGGTTGTGGAAGTTGCAGTCCAAAGTGCAGGATCGCTGTAGGTTAATTCAACCACCTCACTTTCCATAAAGCCAAGGTTTCCAGTCCAAGTATAGACTTCTGTAGCACCGCCAATAACACCATAGGAAATCTTAACATCGGTCAATGGTTGTGATCCTTTGTTTCGCAAAACGAATTTCGGATTGTCGCAAATGGGGTTCCAACGCGAATGATTTTCCCAATTGCTCGGGGCAAGAACTTGTTCAATCTCTGCGTCGTGTGCGTGGTTTTTTGCACCGTAATAAATCATTTGACTTTCCGTAACATAGTTTCCGTAAGGATCAGTAGTGATGTTGTATTCAGCGCTAACTTGATTGTTTTGAACGAAGGGTGTTAATTCGAATTCTTCGGTTTTCCCTTCCATTCCAGGGCACCAACCTGCGCGAGCATAGATCCATGTTCCTCCTTGCGGAAAGAGCGGGTTCTTGTCGCAGTCGTGCATAATTTCCCAACTGAAAGTTGGGCTTCCATTTACATTAATTGAATGTGTGTTGTAACAAAATTCGCCGCAGTTGTTCGCGTCGTTTCCGAATCCATGTCCAGTTAATGTGGTGCGAAGTTTCAATTCACTTTCGTTGGGTTGAAGAGTGAATGTCTTTTCATTAACAACATTATTAAATCCTCCAAGGCCCCAGTTGCCTTGCCATACGTTCGCAATGCGCTTCACATCACGTGCGGGAGTTCCTTCGATGAATACAAATTTCAAATCTAAAAGTTCTTGCCAGTTTCCGGCTTCGAGTTCAACACTGTCGCGAAGCAAGTTTGCGAAATCGGTAACATCATATATCCATGTCCAACCGTCGCCCAAATCCAATTGAATTCCATACGGAGTAATGAAACGGCCTAATTCATAGCGATTAACAACGTCGAAAGGAGCGCTGTAGTAGAAGAGTGTGTCGTTAGTTAAAATCTCGTCTTCAGCAGCAAACGTACTATCGGTTTTTGCGCCAAGTGAATTGTAAGTGAACTGCCAACGCGATAAGTAAGTCGTTGCAATGTTTAGAATTTGTGGATTGTGATTCACAATTTCATATTCAATTTTTGAAATTGGCGCATCAGACACTTCAACATTAATTGTATTCGTTGTTTGCGCAGTTGTTAAGGTATTTCCTTGAGTGAAATGCGTTTTAGGTCTGAAGTCTAAAGCCTGATCGCCCTGAGTTAATTCGTATCCGTTGTATGAAATAAAATTCGGATTGCCTAAAGTGTAACCGTTGAAATTATTTCCTGAAATATCATTTACAGCGCCGTTGCTATCGTTGTTGAAGTTGTATTGCACCAATAGCGAAGGATCGTTTGGCCCGCCGGAATAAATGTTTTGAATTTCAATTTCGTTCAACTCGCTTGAGAAAACGCTGAAGTCGTCGATGTCACCGCGATAGAAATTACTCCATGTGGAAGCTGCACCAATGCTGAATTGGGTAATGTTGGTCATAGGAAAAACCTTGCCTGTTCCGCTGTGCCAAAGAACTCCGTTGAGGTAGGCTTTCATTTCTCCGGTCACTGTGTTTTTTGTAAATGCCCAATGGTTCCAAACGCCTTCATAATCTGCAGGATTAGCGGCCTTATCTATACGGTCATAAGCTCCTCCTGAATTGCCAGCATCCCAATACACGCGGCTGTTGCTCCAAGGTAAGTGTGCATTCAGCACGCGGTTGTTGCTGCTGTTTTTTGCTTCGAAAGTTGTTCCGTTTTCGGGCTGTGCATTCGCATCGCCGCGTAACCAAAAGGCAATGGTTACTTCGGTAGATATGGATGCGAACGCTGAAGCGGGAATACGAATTTCATCGTTGCCATCGAACCGAACGAATTTATTATTTCCAATTGAGGCTATTGCATTTAAGTTGGAAGCTTCTCCCAATGCGGCAATGCCTACCTCTGAAGGGTTTCCGTCGTACGACACTTCAACAAGAATATTACTGGAACCGTCCCATGCGAAAGGAGAGTTCAGGGTTAAATAAAAAGTTCCGTTTTGATTTACATCTGTATTGCTTAAGTAGTAGGTACTCATCGCGCTGTTGTCCAAAGCGGTCAACGTGCTTGAAGTGGTTTGCTTCAATCGAATTCTTAAATTTTGATAATTGCCTGCGTTGCCTGTTAAGTCGAAACCGATTTGCCAAATATTTCCAGCTTGAACACCAGCGCTAGCAAGTTCTGTTGAAGAATAGAGCCATTGGTAGCGTGCGCTTGCATCACCCGCGAATGGTGCGTTCGATGATTGACCATTGCTGCCAACGCTATACGAAAGTGCATCTCCGGGATTGTTTAATGTTGAAGTGATTTGTTCCGTTTGAAAAATATCAAAGGGAGCGGCAGAGCGAATTGCAGCCGTGCTGAAATTCTGATTGTTGATGAGGTAATGTGGATGCTGTTGAAGGGTAGAGTCAAGCGCTCCTGTGTGCTCGAAAAGGTAGTTGTAGGACAAGTAGTCCCATTCGCCGCAAGGAAAACCTAATCCGCCTGCTGTTCCGTCGCTAAAACATTTGAGCGTGTGATACATCAAGACCTTTTGGTAATTCACACCATTGTCCGATGCAGGGAATTGAAACCACCTTCTTCCAGGCGAGTCGTAGCCGGTTGCGGGATTGTTTTGTGCTTCAAACGTATAGGTTTGAACAATTGTGGTATCCCCTGGCTGTGCAACAGAATGAATGGATAAAGCAAGGAAAAGAAAAAGGTATAGGTGTTTCATTTGAAAAGTTTATGCGTTATAAAGATAAGTAAAATCAGGGTACACAGCGTTTTTATGACATAAGCATTTCTTGACTTTCCGGAATAGTCATCAGAAATTCGAATCATGAAAGAAGAATTTTTACATTTCGTTTGGCGAACACAGTCGTTCTCCCAACTGCCTTTGACAACAACAGATGGCAATGTTGTACAGGTTGAATACGCTGGTTTTTTAAACCGACATGCGGGACCAGATTTCATGGATGCGCGGGTTCAAATTGGAGACGTCCTCTGGTGCGGCCCGGTCGAACTTCATTTGAAATCATCGGATTGGTTGCTTCACGGACACACGGGTGATCCGAGATATGACAATGTAATTCTGCATGTTGTTTACGAAATGGACCAGCAAGTTCCAGCCAACATTCCTACCCTAGAATTAAAAAATCACATCATTTCGGGTCAATGGGAAACCGTTCAACAATGGAAAAACATTCAGGATCACATTCCTTGCGGGGGTAATTTCGGCGACTTGCGGAGTGTTGTTCGAATAAATTGGATCAACCGAATGGCGGTCGAGCGTTTAGAAAAAAGAGTTTCCGAGTGGCGCAGCAGATCATCGGAACTGAATGGAGATCTTTTGCAGCTATTTTACGAAAAATTTTTTCGAGCCTTTGGGTTTGGATTGAACGGAGAGTTATTTGAAAATGTGGCGACGCGATTTACTTTCCGCAATTCGCTCAGGTTGATGGATGAACCTGAATTGTTGAGCGCGGTTTTACTGCAGATGTTCGGATTCGAAACAGCGCGGTCGAAAGCGGTTGTTTGGAAAAAGGCTTCAGCCCTAATTGAAGCCAATCAATGGAATGCCTTAGCTCCTCAAGCGCTCAACACAGGGAAAATACGCCCGAGAAGAAACAATAAAGTTCGCATTGAGCAATTAGCCGATGAACTTCCTCAAATCTCACTTTGGTGGAATATGATTTTTAATAAAGCCGAAATGAAGGAGTGGAAATTAGAGTTGTATAAAAAAGGAAGAATGAATCCGTTGTTCGCTCATTTGGCTGTTAATGTGTTTGCACCGTTGTTGTTTTTTCTTCACGAAAGAAAAATGGATGAGTCTTATGCCGAGAGGGCACTCGAGTTATTAGAACTAATTCCGCTTGAAGACAATCGAATTACGCGCTTGTGGAAAATTCACGATGTTGTTGGAACCAATGCACTAGAGTCGCAGGGACTCATTCATTTGTATGGAATGTACTGTGAGCCTAGAAAATGCCTAAATTGCGCTTTAGGTGCTGAAAAACTGAAACGAAATGAATTTTATGAAGTCCTTATTTGATTTTTGTGAGCTCAGATTTTTTGGGGTTTGCGAAGCTTTAGGTAAGAAGCTAGATATGAATTCAAACAGAATACGTCTTTCATTTGTCTATCTTTCTTTTCTAACCTTTGGTTCGCCCATTGTCATCTATTTGGTTCTTCATTTTTGGCAAAAGCATTCGTTAGCGGGTTTTCGCCTTCGGAAAAAGAATCGGATTTGGGAGTTAGACTAACTTTTTTTCTATGCTATTGCACTGAAAGCTTGGAAGTTTGAAAGTTTTTCGTACTTTTGCCGTCCATTTTAAAATCAATATATCATGAATCGTTACGAAACTGTTTTCATTTTGACTCCCGTGCTGTCTGATGATCAGGCGGCGGAAACAGTAGACAAGTTCAAAAAATTTCTGAAAACAAAAGGTGCTTCGATTAAACACGAAGAGAACTGGGGCCTCCGCAAATTGGCCTACCCAATTCAGAAAAAATCAACTGGTTTCTACTATCTAATCGAGTTTGAAGCTGCTGGAGATGTTATAGGTGTTCTAGAAACTGAATTCCGTCGCGACGAGCGCGTTATTCGCTTCTTAACTACTGTAATGGACAAATTCCACTTGGAATATTCAGAAAGCCGCAGAAACAAATTAAAAGAAAAGAAAGCCGCTTCTAAAGAGGCATAACCTAAAAAATTGAACCCATGAGCGATAATTCAGAAATCCGCTACCTCAATCCAATTGATATTGAAACCAAGCAAGCAAAGTATTGCCGTTTCAAGAAATCAGGTATCAAATACATCGACTACAAAGACGGTGACTTCTTATTGAAGTTATGCAACGAGCAAGGAAAGATTCTTCCTCGTCGTCTTACTGGAACTTCGTTGAAATATCAACGTAAAGTTTCTCAGGCAATTAAAAAGGCGCGTCATTTGGCATTAATGCCATACGTAGCTGACATGTTGAAATAAATTAAGGAGGACTAGTCATGCAAATTATACTAAAAGAAAACATTGAGAAATTAGGAGCTAAAGACGAGATCGTAGCAGTGAAAGCTGGTTATGCTCGTAACTACCTAATCCCAAGAGGATACGCTGTTCCTGCGACAGATTCTGCATTGAAGATGCACGCAGAGAACTTGAAGCAGCGTGCTCACAAGGAAACGAAAATTTTGGCTGAAGCGCAAGCAACTGCTGAGAAGATTGCTTCAGTAAGCATTAAGTTGGTTACTAAAGCTTCTGATACCGGAAAAATCTTCGGTAGCATCAACACTATTCAACTTTCAGAGGCTCTAGCGAAAGAAGGTTTTGCAATCGACAGAAAGAGCATTAGCATCTCTGAAGAGCACATTAAGAACTTAGGTACTTATGAGGCTCGTGTTAAATTACACAAAGAGGTAAGTGCTACGTTCAACTTCGAAGTTGTAGGCGAATAAATAGCATATAAGTTATTCTTGAAAAGGCCCGATTTAGGGCCTTTTTTTGTACCTCAGTTTTTCTAATCTAAATTCGCTCGTATGCAATTCAAATTGATAACAGACTTCACGCCAGGAGGTGACCAACCCGAGGCTATTCACGATTTGGTGAAAGGTCTGAATGAGAATGAAAAATATCAAACATTGCTTGGTGTAACAGGAAGTGGTAAGACTTTTACCATTGCCAATGTCATTGCACAAACACAGCGGCCAACGTTAATACTTAGTCACAACAAAACATTAGCAGCACAATTATATTCCGAGTTCAAGCAGTTCTTTCCAGAGAATTTGGTCGAATATTTCGTGAGCTATTACGACTACTATCAACCAGAGGCTTATCTGCCGGTTACAAATACCTACATCGAAAAAGATCTAAGCATTAACAAGGAAATTGAAAAATTGCGATTGGCCGCTACAAGTTCATTGTTAAGCGGAAGACGAGATGTAATAGTGGTAGCTAGCATTTCATGCATTTACGGTATTGGTAATCCGCAGGAATTTCATAAAAGTGTTATTCCAATTCATGTCGGCATGAAATTGAGCCGACAGTCGTTTTTATATAAATTAGTAGAGTCGCTATACAGCAGAACAAATGCCGAACTCGAACGTGGAATGTTTCGCGTGAAGGGCGATACGGTGGATATATTCTTGGCTTATGCAGACTACGCTTTGCGCGTGGTTTTTTTCGGGAATGAAATTGAAAGTATCAAGATGTTGGATCCAGTGCTAGGAAAGACATCCACGTCTTTCAATCAGACAACCGTTTTTCCCGCTAATTTATTTGTAACGTCAAAAGAGACGCTGCACGATGCAATATGGCAGATTCAGCAGGATATGGTTGTGCAGACAGCTAATTTCAACAAAGAAGGAAAAACGTTAGAAGCGAAACGCCTAGAGGAGCGAGTGAACTACGATATTGAAATGATGAAAGAACTCGGGTACTGCTCGGGTATAGAAAACTATTCACGATATTTCGATAGAAGACAAGCAGGGGAGCGGCCGTTCTGTTTGCTAGATTATTTTCCCGATGATTTTTTAATGGTTATTGATGAGAGCCACGTGGCGGTTCCGCAGGTAGGGGCTATGTTTGGAGGAGATCGTTCACGAAAAGTGAATCTCATTGAGCATGGATTCCGACTCATTTCAGCCATGGATAATCGTCCGCTGACCTTTGATGAATTTGAATCGATTCAGAATCAAGTCATCTTTGTCTCAGCTACACCTGCCGATTTTGAATTACGCAAGACAGAAGGTGTTGTGATAGAGCAGGTCGTTCGTCCAACTGGATTGTTAGATCCTCCTATCGAAGTTCGTCCTTCCTTAAATCAAGTGGATGATTTAATGAATGAAATTCAGAAAACAATAGAGGCGAACGAAAGAGTTTTGGTGACCACGTTAACCAAGCGAATGGCCGAAGAACTGCACAAATATCTCGAGCGAATGAATGTGAAGTGCAGATACATTCACAGTGAAGTAAACACACTCGAGCGAATTAATATTTTAGCGCAGCTTCGCGAAGGAGAAATAGATGTGCTCATTGGAGTGAATTTGTTGAGGGAAGGTTTAGATCTTCCCGAGGTAAGTCTAGTTGCTATTTTAGATGCCGATAAGGAAGGTTTTTTGAGGAACAGAAGGTCACTTACTCAAACCGCAGGAAGGGCAGCACGAAATGTGCACGGTAGAGTTATTTTGTATGCCGATAAAATTACGGGCAGCATGGCGCAGACCATTGATGAAACGGAGCGCAGAAGACAGAAGCAAATGGAATTTAACACGCTGAATGGAATTGAACCCACACAGATCGTGAAACACAAATCTTCCATTCTTCGTCAGGCAAGTGATATCCTTGAAATGAAACCGCGCATGTATTCCGAAGGAGATTTTTCAAGGCCGTCTATTGCCGCAGATCCGGTAATGGCGAATTGGGGAGAAAAAGAAATTCAGAGAGCAATGTCTGCTTCAAGACGTAAAATGGAAAAAGCGGCAGAGAATTTGGAATTCATGGAAGCGGCTCAATACAGAGATGAGATGAAGGCCCTCGAAGAAAGATTAACAGAACTAAATTCAAATCCATTATGAAAAAGCACTTAACTATTTTTTCAGTAGCGCTTTTAATGCTGTTGGTTGTTTCATGCAAAAGGAACAAAGAGGTGGCAGCAGTGCCCGTAAAAGATTTTCCAAGTATTGAAAATATTATACCCATTCAGTTGCCATCGGAAATAAACTTCAAAGGTCAAACAGATAATTTTGAAGTGCTAGAAACGCATCAGGATGGAGGGTTCTTAATCGTCAAAGTGGCTTATTCTGGTGGATGCAACGAGCATTTTTTTGAAGTCTCTTGGGACGAACGTTATTTGAAAAGCTTACCTCCGCAAGTGAATGTGCGACTTACCCATGTCAACAATGACGATGCGTGCCGAGCGAGAATAGAGAAAGAGCTTGCGATGGATCTTCGTAAGTTGTTTTTGAATACCCCAAGCGATGTAGTCGTTATTTTGAATGGAAATGCAGAAGGTAAAATCCTTGTTGCTCCTCAGGAATAGGATTTCCAACAGTTCTCCTTTTTGTTTTTCTGTTTTGAAAAGATTGAATTATCTTCACTTTCAAAACCAATCAGATTTAAATGAAGAGAGTATTTTCCGTAATTGCCTTCTCGTTCGCATTCGCAGCAATGGCACAAGTTTCTTTTGGTGGCTTTCCATACAATTGGGAAGACAAGCACGTAAGTTCACAAATATTATTCAGCACAATGCCGGCCATAGACATGGAGGCTTTAGCTGCTGAAGATGCCGTTGTTGATCAATACAAAGAAGCGCCTTATCGCTTCGGCTTCGAACATGAAACCGCATTTGGTATTAATCAAGCTTCTTGGAGATCAATAGAAAATGAGAAGAGTATCTGGCAGTTTGGAATTGAGTGTTCAGGTGCAAGAACAATCAACTTGATTTTTGAAGATTTCTTTCTTCCGAAAGGAGCTGAAATGTTTATCTGGTCTGCTGATCGCGAAGAGTTCTTGGGTTCTTTTAATCACAAGAACAATCAAGAGTATC
>Ga0209358_10000584_pt1 | contig 31575 bp, 52 predicted proteins | sample LauGreFa1BDMLBSN_2_FD_187574 | JGI IMG/M metagenome (GOLD analysis project Ga0209358, IMG submission 187574) | Freshwater lake microbial communities from Lake Michigan, USA - Fa13.BD.MLB.SN (SPAdes) (version 2) | ecosystem: Environmental > Aquatic > Freshwater > Lake | place: Lake Michigan, USA... | reverse complement strand
AACGAAAAATCAAACCAAAATCAAAGGTTTTTTCAGAACTATCTTTATTTCAGTATTTTATGAAAGACTCTTGGTAGGGTCTTACTTTTTTTTACAAAGGGTCTTGGTATCTTTTAAAATAATGTTTTTTAAATTATATTATTTTATAAAATAATTTTATTAGTTTTGTATTTAAAATTTTTTAATAAAAAATATGGCTAAATACAAGTATAAATTCAGATTTTATTTTGGAATAAGATATTTTGGAGATATTAAACTTCATTTTTACGTGCATACTAATTCTGTAAAAAGATGTGCTAAAATATTAGGTATAGATGAATATGAAGTTGAATATGGACTTTGTGATTTTGATGTAACAGATTCTTTAAGTAAACTTATAGAAAATCCTCACGTTGCTTATGGACATATTGTATTTGATAAAACTCAATCAAGAGGTAATCTTGAAATAAATAAAAGATTAATACCTCTTGATGAATGTTATAAAATAATTAATGAACATTTAAAGTGTTTAGAAAAGCAAAAAAAACAAATTTCTGCAATAGAATGGTTATTTGAGCAATTGAAAGTAAATAACTACATTAGTGATAATGCACATTGGTTAATTGACGAAGCAAAAGAAATGGAAAAAAAACAGATTGTTTATGCTTGGGAAAATGGATATGAGGAGGGAACAGGGGTTAATGATTATTCTGTTTCCACTCCTAATATTCACGGAATCGTATATTACAATAACACTTTTTTAAAAAAAAATATAAATGAAAGCAATTAGAAATACAATTTTGTTTATAGGTTCGTTTTTTGGCTTACTTTATCTTATAGCATATTGTGAGAACCAAAAAGACCCTTATGAAGTAGGAAGTCATTGGAATTACTCTATTGAATGTGAGAATGGGTTTGTTTATAAATCATTAGACCAAAGGAGAGGAACAATTCAAGTTTTAAATTCAGATGGAACTCCTTTGAAATGTGGAGAGAAAATCTATTAATTATTAATTAAAAAAAAAATGAGCAAAATTGATTTAAAATTTATAACACCTTATTTGCCTTACAGGGTAAATGTTTCAGATGGTAGAACACCATTTGAATTAACGGAGAATAATTTTACAAATGTTTACCGATACATTACTAAAATTCATCTTCGCCCTATGTCCGAATTAGATTCTTATTTTGAAATACTTTGGGATAAAAAAGATGAAGAAGTAAGAAAGTTTATGGATTTAGATTTTTTAGAGAGATTTAATGAATTAGATATAGACCATATACAATATTCACAAGTTGATTATTTACCTGTTGGATTATACAACCTATTGCTTAAACACCATTTTGATATTTTTAGATTACACAAATTAGGTGTAGTGGATAATTTGTCAAATATTAGAAATGTAAAGTCTATTTAATATGAGTTACGATATACTAAATACCCAAGAAATAAAAAGTTCAAGAAAAGATTACCCTTGCGATATTTCTATTGTTATTAGGGAAGAAATAGAGTATAACGAAGATTTTTTAAGACAGATAACCGAAGATGAATATAATAAGATTATGAAAGCAAAATCTGATGGTTGGAAAATTTTAAAAGGTAGTCCTTATCGAAAACATACTTATAAAAGAGATGGAGATATTTTAACTGCAAGAAATATAATAGGAATAGAAAATATCGTTTCTAAATATAGATTGGAAATTGATGAATAATTTCATTTTTAAAAACACGATAATTTGATTGTCTTGCTTATTTTTGTTTTTTTATATTTAAAATTTATTATTATGGGATATGTAATTAAAAATGAAAAAGGTAAATTAGCATTTAGTGGAGAAATTTACCCTACGGAAAAAAAAGCAAGAATAGATTTAACTTATGCCGTTTTGGGAAATGGTAAAGTTGAAGATGCTCAAAAATATTTCTCTTATAAAATAGTGAAAACTACTAAAAAGGCAAATGTAAGATAATAAATGTATGTATGCTCACAGAAATCCTTGCTTCGGTAAGGATTTTTTTTTGATTATATTTGTTACTCAAAATTTGATTATGAGTAAATTATTAGCACCCAACGGAAAACCGAGCAACCTTACTGCTGAACAATATAAACTTGTAAGAACTCCTGCTTTTAAAAAATGGTTCGGAGATTGGCAGAATGACCCTAAAAACGCAAGTAAGATTATTGATGGAAATGGAGAGCCGTTACCTGTATATCACGGAACAACAGAAGATTTTAGTGTTTTTGATGGAGGTTCTTTTTTTACTGATGATTATATGAACGCAGATGGTTACGCATCGGGGGAAATTGTTTTAGAAGTTTTTTTAAATGTAAAAAAACCTTTAATCATTAATGCAAAAGGAAATAAATGGGATAATCTAAAAAGTAAATATGGTTCATCTACAAGGGAAATAACAGGAGATTTAGATTTAGAAAAATATGATGGTGTTATTTTTAAGAATATAAATGATAATTGGTTTGATGATGAAAGCGAATTTACACAAAATGTATTTTTTTCAATAAACCCTAATCAAATAAAACTTGCAGATGGAACGAATACTACTTTCGATGGTGGTAATCCCGATATACGTTTTAATGATGGTGGAATTACATTATACGAAAACGCTTTAAATGATGGTTTATTTGAAGATGGAGGTGTTACAAATAAAAAAGTTTATGTTTCAATAAAACTTGATTTTTCATATAAAAAAATATCAGATGATATTAAAGATTTTAACAAATTCTTTTATACTTATAATGATAAAAACTTTATAGAATTAAAAAATCAAGAATTAAAAGGGGTTGTAGGTGTGTCTAAAAGTTCTTGGAATATAGCAGATTGGTTTATTTTTAGAGATGCTTTAATTGTTATGAATTATAATGATTTTATAAAATTAAATAAAGTAACAGAAATTGATTATAACGACCCTTATCAATTAATGAAAGATGATTGTAAGATATTTCATAGGTTATATGACCATTCGGAAAAACAAGAAGAAAAATATAAAAAAAGTGATAGAAAATCCGTTTATGGGAAAATAATTAAGAATTTAGTTTTAGAATTTAACCTTTACAAAAATGAATTTTACAATACTAACAAAGAGTTAGAGATAAGTAAGATTGAATATTTTTTAAATCCATACGAAACAGGTAAATTTTATGAATGGTTAAGTGATAATGATATTATACTAAATAGTCCTGTTGACCTTGCTAATTCAATTTTAGAATTTACATCTCTTACTTATGAGAAAACAGGTTTAAATTATTGGGGAAGTAGTGGTATAAATGAATATACTTTAACATTATCTGATATACTTCCGATAGTTGAAAAAGGTGTCATAAAAGCAGGGCAAACATACAAAGACGAGCAGGAAATAATACTTGATAATAAGTCATTAAAAATACCTAAAAATTCTCAATTATTTTTTAAGATTGTTGGTTCTCAATTTTTAGAAAAAAATAATGTTGAAAAACTATTAAATTCTAATTCAAACTTATTAAAATTAATAGATGAATATGATTTAAAATCAATATATTCAGTAAACTTTGTATCTCAAAAAGATTTAGATAAATACAGGTCTAAAATTGATAAAAAAAGGGAAGAAATATTTAATGAAAAATTGAAATTAAACAAAGACAATTTATTCATAAAAAAGAATGAAATTATTTCTGAATTGTTAAAATATTTTTTAGATGAAAACATTGATATTGTTTACTCTAAATTAGATAGACAATATACTCAAAAGTTTTATAAAGAATGGGAGGGAGAAGATACAATTTATTCACTTTGGTATGAAATACCCGAAGTTCAATATATACTTACATCTTATCAAAAGATTGTGAAAAATGAATTTCATAATTTAATGTTAAAACCTGTTTCAGATATTAATTATTATTCTTTTTTTTCAGTAATAGATTCTTGTTATAATAACTTCAATCTTTTTTTAGAACAACATAAAGATTATATTTCAGATATAAATTATAGAACAGATGGAATTAGATTTTATGTGGGAGATTTAACTTATGAGTTTTTAGATTCTTTAAGGGGATATAGTGATTCAGAGTATATAAACGCATCAAAATTATCTGATAAATATAGAAGATTATTTGGTTCTGATTTATTTAGATATTATAGTCCTAATGAAATAAAACTTTCATATTCAAAAGGAGGTATTACACAAAGCAACATCAATTCAAAAAAAGGTAATATAAATATTATTGCTGAAATTTGGAATTGGTTCGGAATTAAATTTTAAGATTATGAGTAAATTATTAGCAAAAAACGGATTTTCAGAAATGAAATTACTAATTGATAAAAGTAAAATAAAAGATATAAATAATTATGAATACTCTATACAATATCATTCATTATATGAAGAATTAAAAAAAGTTAGTTCCGAATTAGGAAAATGGGATTCTCCAAAATTAACTAAACAAGTAGAAGATATAATTAAAGATAAATTTTATCAAGAATTAAAAACAAGATTAAGTTTAGTTGATGGTAAAATAAGATTATTTAGGGCAATTAAATTAAAAGATATAAATTCTATTGATGTTGAAAATTTAGGTGTTTTTTGGGGTTATAATTATAATTTCGCAGAAGTTTTTGATGATGAGGATTATCAACATAATCATAAAGATATTAGCAGATATTCTGATTATATTATAAAAGCAGATTTTAATTTAATTGATGTTGATTGGTCAAGAACATTAGATTTATACATTATGAATGAGTTCGGAGAGGGAGAAATTAGATTAAAAAAAGATGCACCTGCATACAACTTACAAATACAAAAAATAGGGGATAAAGAATGGTTAAATATTGATAAAAGAATATGTGCTGAAAGAATATTTAAGGCAGAAAATGGTGGGAAAGTAAATGTGAAAAATGTTAGTATTGATACTGTTAAACAATTTTCAGTTAAAAATAGAAACTATCGTTTAGTTGAGATTTTAGAGAAAAAATCTAATAAAATAGAAGTATATCAAGAATATGATGGTAAATATTATGGTCTGATGCTTTATCGACAAGTGCCACGTTATATCCCTAAATTTAGTAGTCCTATGGTTAATGATATTAACCAATTATATGCTTATACAAATCCTACAAATAAAGAGTTGTTTAATGCAGTAAAATATAAAAAAAAGCCTTTCGGTTCTTTTAAATTTTGGTTTGATTATTATACAGAAGATAATATAAATAAAGAAATTACAGGTTATATTTCTGAATGTTCTAAATATAATTTAGATTATAAAGTAACAAAAGGAATTGATTATGTTGTGTTTGAATTTTGCCAAAAAGGAACTTTCGATGAATTATTTAATATAGATGATTTGATAGAAGATTATAATAATAATGGTTTTGGAGAATTAGAATTAAAAGGTATTAAAAATTTTAGATATTACGATTTATCTTATTTTCTTAACAACGAATGGGATGCAAATGGAGTTTTTGGATTACCACTAACAGGTTTGATTTTGGGAATACCCCCTAAATTTACAATGTCTATACTAAATATGTGGAGAACTTATGATTTATCAAAAGAATATAAATATGATTTTAAACCAATAATAATAGAGAAATCAAATAATAAATTCAATAAAGGTGGAGAAGTAAGTAGCACTAACATAATTTCACAAATTTGGAGTTGGTTCGGAATTAAATTTTAAGATATGAGTAAATTATTAGCACCCAACGGAAAACCGAGCAACCTTAATGCTGAACAATATAAACTTGTAAGAAGTGAAGAGTTTAAAAAATGGTTCGGAGATTGGGAAATATTAGCAGAAGCAAAAACTTTATTAAACGATATAAAAGGAGTTTATAAATTAGTTGCTCTTAATAATATTGAAATGTTTTTATTTGAAATTTCACAACAAGCAAATAGTAGTAAATCAGAATACGATGGAGCAATTAAAACTGTCGGTAAACGAATAGTTGAATTATCATTAAAATTATTTCCAAATTCAAAAGTAGGAGATGATTTTATTCCTATTGTTTCAAAAGTTGTTGATGAAAACGAAGAACCTTTAATTGTTTGGCACGGAGGAAGTGTTGAAAATACATTTAATAAAAATAAAATAGGTCTTAATGATGATGGTTGGTATGGTTATGGATTTTATTTTACAGAAGATAAATCTTTTGCTTCTGAATGGGGAGAATTAAAACCTTATTTTATTTTAATAAATAATCCTTTTAATATTGTGCAAAAAGGTATTAGCATTATTAATCCTTTTTATAATAATTCAAAAAATGAAACTGACAATAAAATAAAAGAGGGGTATAATGGTTCTATTGCTAAATTATCAAAACCTAATGAGTATGTTGTTTATTACGAGTTTTCAAAAAACATAAAACTTGCAGATGGAAGTAATACTACTTTTGATGGTAGCAATCCCGATATACGTTTTGAACTTGGTGGTATATATCAAGGAACTCCACACGATTTTGATAAATATTCTACCGAATACATTGGAACAGGAGAGGGTAATCAAGTTTTTGGTTGGGGTTTATATTTTACCAACTTAAAAGATATAGCAAAGTATTATATGAGTGCAGGTTTAGATGATGAACAAGCAATTAAATTAGATGGTAAACCACTATCAGATTATAATGTTGAGCAAGAAATTAAAGAGCAATTAATAGGTATAATAAATCAAATTTTTGGAGAAGATAAATTAACACCAACTATACCATTAATAAAAGATTATTTGATGCTTGAATACGATGAAGAAAATTATCCCGAATTTAAAGAGTTGGTTGAATTATCAAATAAGACATACGATTTTATAAAAAATAAAAAATTGTCTTTTAGTGGAAATATTTATTCAGTTACATTATTTAAAGGCAAAAAACCTAATCAATACATTTTATTAGATTGGAATAAAAAACCAACTAAAAAGATATTAAAACTTGTTTTAAATCAACTTGAAAAAGATAATGTAAATTATTCATTAAATGGAAATTCGATAATATTTAAGAGAAATAACGCAAACTATTATATGAGTATTGACTTAATAAATGGAATGACTTTATATAATGGAGTATCTTCTATTTTTAATTCAAATGACAAACAAGCAAGTTTGTTTTTTCTTCGTGCAGGAATTAATGGTATAAAATATGAAGCAGGAAGTCTTTCGGGAATGGAAGATAAAAATGCTTATAACTATGTTATTTTTGATGCCGATGATGTTACTATTGAAAAGAAAGAAACATTCAATAAAGGTGGAGAAGTAAGTAGCACTAACATAATTTCACAAATTTGGAGTTGGTTCGGAATAAAATTTTAAGATATGAGTAAAAAAGCATATTATTTAATTGCAGGTGGGTTTTTATTTTTAGGTGTTATACTTCTTATAAAAAAGAATATTCAAAAAAAAGAAATTCCAACAGACAATGAAAAAGATACTGAATCTGAAAAAGATAAAATACTTTTTTTAGGTGGTTTAGATGATAAAAAAGGTTACAAAGTATTGTCTGAACAAGAAAGACTAATCAAAAAAGGTTTAAATAAAAATGTTGATATTGATTCATATAGATACACTAATCCAACAGGAATTATTAATGCAATAAAAAAATACCCTAATAGTTATATTATTTTATTTTCAGCAGGTGCAAAACATTCTTCTTCTATTGCAGAAGAAATTCTTAAAAATAAAGGAGATTTAAAAAAAATGTTTATCCTTGAACCATATAATGACTTTAAAACAACTTACAATTCAGTCAATAAAGCAATTAAATTAGGTGTTCCACAAAAAAACGTATGGGTAGGAACTACACAGGGAACAGGTTTAGGTATTATCAATAATCCTACTAAAACTCCTTATTGTTTACCTAAACATTGGTGTTCATTAATAGAGTTTGGAAAAATAATTTAATTTTTAATTTCAATGTGATTATCTTATAAAATAATTTTATAAATTTGTTGAAATTTAAAATTTAATAAAAATGAGCAAACAACAATTAATTGGTTCAATCTGTTTAACAGATTTAATTGAACAAGCGAAAAAGGGTCATACGGCTTTTTCAAAGGCAGATAATGGAAAGATTTATGCTAATGTTAAGGTTTGGATAAATGAAACAAAAGACCAATTCAATAACGATGCAAGTATTCAAATTAATCCAAAAGCAGATACAGGCTTTAAATTTGAATATATTGGGAATTTAAAAATTGTAGAAAGTCCTGTTAAAGATATTAGTCAACAGGATATTCAACAACTTCCCGAAGATGATGATTTACCATTCTAATTAATAGAAAAAAGCAGTCAGTTAATCTGATTGCTTTTTTATTATTTAATCAATTTTATTATGTCGGGAAAAGCAAAAGAAAAAGTTTTTGTTTATAACAAAAAAGGTAAGTTGGTTCATAAATTTTCAAGTATTGTTGAATTTGCTGATATTTACCAAGTTCCTAATAACTTTTTATCATTGAAAGATATTAGATTGATTTCTGATACTGATAATTTTGTAGCATCTAAAAACAGAGTTAAAAGTCAAGTCGTTATAAACTTAATAAGGTATAATAATTCAAAATTTGTTGGTAAAAACAAATCAAATGCACTTACTTCAATTAAGAAAAATGGTGGTATAAAAAAAATACAAGTGTTCGACCTTGATGGAGATTTAGTTGCAACATTTGAAAATAGTTTTTATCTACGGAGAATGTATCGTGATGTAGAAAATCTAAATAGTAAACAACCCAACAAAGATGGACTTATTTTTAAAGAAATATCTCATTCAGAAAATAATTAAAACTTGCAAGGTAAACAAAGAACATTTATGCTATATTGATTATAAAGATTGTATTGTGTTTTGTGCAACGCAAGATATAAGGCAGTAACTAAAAAAAATGATATGGAAATCAATACATCTAATCTTAAATTAATCTACAACATTTTAACAACAACAGTAGAAACAAGGGATGATTGGTTGTTAATGATTAAAATGGTTCACGATTACGAATTAGAACAATATGGTATTGAAAAAAATAAATATTATGAAGCAATTTTTGAAAAAAGAATATTAACAAATGTTAGCACAATCATTAGATATTGGAGAAAAGTTCAGCAGGAAAACGTGCATCTTCGAGGAGAAAAATGGGATGAGCGACAACAAGAATCTAATAATTTCAGAAAGATTTACAAAACACTTACTGAATATCAGTATGCTTTGTTTTCTAATGATGATTTAGATGATATGGTTAAATAAATAATATATATATGAAAATAGATTTCTCAAAAACAACATCTTTCAAAAACACAGAAGATTTAATGATTGGTAACATTATCCAATATAAAAAAGGTCATTTAGCAAGAGTAGAAGAACTTAATGATGCAGGATTAGTTTCGGTTATGGGAGTTGAGAGTGATTATATCAATGGTAGATATGATATTGAAAACTTTTATGCAATACCACTATCTTCCGAAGTGTTTAGATTATTAGGTTTTCATTTTAGTTCTGTAAAGTCTGATGGAGTTATTAGAAGTATATTTCACTTGTTAGAAGATAACGGAGGGGAAGCGATGCTATCAATTACTAACTTCGATGATAAAAAAAGATATTTTTTAGATGGATTTGGTAAAATTAAATACTTACACGAATTACAGAATTATGTTAGAATTAGATTTAAGAAAAATCTAAATTTTAACGTAGATGAAAAAGATTTAAAATTTATTATAAATGATTAAGCCATTTTTAAAACAAAAAGGTTATTCTTTCAATGATATTGTAGTTTGGGAGGGAATAATAACAAGATTGAATGTTATTCATCAATTTATAAAAGAACCCGATGATATTAGGTTTGCAGATACAGAAGAAATTAAAAGATATTTAGATGGACAATAAAGACAATAAACCAACTTCTTCAAAAGAAAAACAGGAGCAGGATAAAACCCAAACTGAAAATCAAAAAATTATGGAAAGATTGGAGTATTTCAATAAGTTAGATGAAAAAGAAAAAAAATGGGAGAAATAATTAAAAAACAACCATTCGGTTGGAGAGAAACGGATAGATATACTATTCTTGATTTAGGAACTATGCCTAACGCTATTGTAATAAAAAAAGAAGAACAAGGGAATATGTTTTTAATCTCTTTACGAAGTTATTTTTCATTTCCAAATAACTTCTATGAAATGAGATTTAAAACAAAGCAGGAAGCGATAAAAGAAAGTTGTTCCTACTTGTATGAATGGTTAGAAGATTTAAACGCTCAATTACCTAACAGGGTTGTAATGAATGATTGTGATTACGTTTATGATGAAATAAAAGAAATAAATTAAAATTTAATAATAACAAAAAAAACGAGCAAAATGAGTAAAGTAATGGCTTTTAGATGTCCTACTAATGAAGAAAATTGGATAAAAGATTTTTCAAAAACAACAGGTCTTTCTCAATCAGAAATTATTATGAAATCTATTTTAGCGTATAAAAATGGATTTGAAAATGAAAAACCAAAAAATAGTGTTCTTTTTGATGAAAAGATAGAAAATGAAGAAAATACACTTTTCTTTTTTAATTCTTGTTTATGTATAATTACAACAGAATTACAAAAAGGTATTTATGAGATTTCTAATGAAAATTTTAATATCAGATTAGTTATTGATTCAGAAATAAATGATATAAGAATTAAGCATTTAAAGGAAAAAAATAAAATAGAAATTCATATTGATTATGAACTTATTAATCATTCAGAATTATGTTTATTTATGTTAATGTCTTTATGGTTTTTTTATTTTAATAATGACAATAATCTTAATGATAATCAAAATCATTTATGTAGTGATTTAAAATCTTTAAACTTTTTGAAAGAAAATAAAAAAAAGGCATTAAAAGGTTGGGGGTTTATTGATTTACACTTAAACCTATATAATTATTTATTAAAAACAAAAGGTGCTATAAGTGAAATAAACCACGTAAGAATTTGTCAAATTAGAGATTTTAAATAAAAAGTAGTATGAAAATAGAGCAAAAAGTTTACACAGGTGTAAAAAGAATTTTCGCAACACCTATGAATCTTAAAGAGTATAATGATTACAGGGGTTGGGAACTTCCTGCTAATGAAAATGGAGCAGATGATGGGTATTTAGTTGAATACGAACAATCACAAACAAGTATTAATGTAAACCACCCAAACCATAAAGGTTATATCTCTTGGTCGCCAAAAGATGTTTTTGAAGAATCATATATTAATACCAATGTTTTTTTAGATAATGGAAAACCATTTGACGAATACGAACCACATCAACAAAGAGTAATTAATGAATTAAAAGATTTAACTAAAAAAACTTTTGATTTAGGTAGTTTCTTACAAACAGATTTCTTTAAACAAAATGTAGATATTCACGAACAAACAAGATTAAAACAACAATTAATTGTTATGCAGACTTACGAAAGTCTGTTGATTGATAGAATTAATAATTTCAATTAAAAAAAAATAGCCACAAATAAATGTGGCTATTATCATATCAAAAAAGATGAAACTTTCTATCAATAAAAAAAAGAATAAATAAAAGTATTGCAAATATAAATAAATTATTCTTTCAAATGTTTATCTAATTAAATAATTATTATATTTGCACAGGTCTTTGTTTGATTGAGTTTAGTCGCTATTTTGGACAGGGGTTCGATTCCCCTCATCTCCACTTGTTGTTGTCAAGACAAGGCAGTTAGGTAATGTTCAAACCTGCCTTAATCTATTTTATATGGGGGTGTTTTTTGGTTTTGACAGGGTAGAAAGAGAACGAGAGAGAGGACTTAAAATATAACTGACAAAGTTATCGGAATGAATCAAGAATTGAAAGCAGTAGCCTAACATTTCTTGTGCGTAATTAAGAAAAGAACGCAAAATCTATTTCTCAAAAGCCACGCAGGATGCGTGGTTTTTTTTTCTCAAAAAAAATAAATTTTACTTGTGCAGATACAATGCACTCACACTACTTAAACTTGTATCATAAAGCAGAAAAGGTTGCTGAAAAATAATTTGATTTTTAATTTTAATTCTTGTTTTTATGTTGTTTACAAAAAAAAGTGGTTCTGAATACGTTGTTGATTTCGTTGAGGACAAAGTTGAATCTTATTGGTTTTCTGATGATGATTATAATGAATGGACAGAGGATTTTACAATTCAAATTCCATACGGATTTCTGTTAATGCCGAAAGATTACAAATCGAAAGATGTTGTAGTTGATAGTGATGGAAACCTATTTATTGGTGGTAAAATAGTTTATGACTATCTACCTACCTGTAATAGACTTTCTGAATTTAAAGGTAGGATTCCTGCTTATTACTGTATAAGAACACAACAAGGTTGTAATGAAAGACCATATTTAAGTTTTGAATGTGGTTTTGATTTACACCTTACTCAATTTTGGGCAAACGGAAACTATTTTGATACAATCGAAGAATGTTTTAACTTCTTGCAAAACAAGTTCGGAGATTTTGTTATAACACTTGAAGAATCTATGAGAATAGATTAAAGTGTTATATTCAATTAATGAAATAAATGAGTTGTTTGGTTTTTCCGAATAACTCATTTATTTTTATATGAAATATTTTATACCTTTACTTGATTTTTTTTCAAAACAATATGAGTAGAAATAATAAAATTATAATATCAATTATTTTAGTATGCACTCTTTATTATTTCTTAATAAAAAAAAATGATGAAGAATATGAATTTCAGATAAGGAATATAGGAGGAGCAGATGTTTATTATAAAAGAAAAATAGGAGATTTAACTTGGTTATTTTCATCAAAAGAAGAATATGAAAATAATAGTAAAAAAAGACTTGTGAACGCAGAAGAAACAAATTTAAACTCTTTACCTGTTAAAGTAACAGGAAGTTATAAAGCGAGAAATTGCGATGAATTACACGCTTTTCAATCTACTCACGGAAAAATTATAGGCAACCTAAATACAAAAGTAAATGCCGTTCTTAAACAACTATACAATAAAGGTATAAATCCCGATGTAACTGATGTTAATGTTGTTTTTGATACTAAAAATATGATTTCAAATTGGGAAGTAACTATTGATAAATCAAAAGACGGAAAGGCTTATTTAGGTATAACAAGTAGGGGTTCAAGTGGAGATTCAAGTGCTTATGACAGAGCATACAAAGTTAAAGGTCAAAGACCCGATGATATTATTCAAAAGATTAAACAATCGGGAGAAATAAATACAGAATTAAAACTTGTAAAAGATTGGCTTTGGAATTTAGATAAAAATAAAAAAGTATTAGGTAAATGCCCGACAAGACAATTGTTTTATAAATACACGATGCCTAAAAAATATCCTGCACATAAAAAATAAAGGAAATGGATTTTAAAAATTATAAAAAGAAAAATGTTTTAATCTTTTTTATTGGTGGATTATCTATTTATTTAATGTATAAATTTTTTACACGTAATTTTGAAAAAGCAGTTGAAGATATGGAAGAAAGTAAGAATGAAAAAAAAGTATGGGATTCAAATTCTGATAAACTAATAGACAAGTTGCACCCTGCAATTAGAGATAAAGCAAGAGCATTTATTAATGAAGCAGAGCGACAAGGTTTAAAATTAAAAGTAACATCAACTTTAAGAGATTATGATGAACAGAATAAGTTGTATGCACAAGGTAGAACCACAAAAGGACAAGTTGTAACTAACGCTCGTGGAGGATATTCTTGGCACAATTTCGGAAACGCACTTGACATCGCTCCTATTGAAAATGGTAAAGCAAATTACAATACTAAAAATTGGAAAAAAATAAGTAGCATAGGTAAATCTTTTGGTTTTGAATGGGGAGGGGATTGGAAAAAATTTGTAGATAAACCCCATTTTCAAATTGTATTTGGTTTAACTACGGCACAAGCAAGAGCAAAAAAATCAAAAAATCAAGTAGATAATGATGGGTATATATTAGTATAAATTTAATTCATACAAAATGGTTAATTTTAAATTATTAAGAGATGTTTTAATTATTTTAATATCTCTTATTTTAGTGGTTTTTTCAGTTAATTATGCCTTTGAAAAATATAAAAAGAAAGATTGTATTTCAGAAGATAAATTAAAAGAAATAAGAACAGAAAAACAACGTGAAATTGAGAACAAACAAAAAGAAATAGATTCAATTTTATTTGACTTAAAAATAAATAAAGAAAAAATAAAAGGTTTATCTGAAATAATTGATGGTATCAATAAAACAAATGAAAAACTTAAAGAAGAATTAAATAGAAGAAAAAAGGATATAAAAAAAATGAGTAATGATGAATTGGTTGAATATTGGAATAATGAACTTAAAAACTAAATTGTTTATATTGTTTTTTGCTATTACATTTCAAGTTAATAGTCAAGAAAAAAACTACCCTCAAATAATTATCTTAAAAGGAGATACAATTATTGGGTTCACTAAAAAACAAGTTCAGAGAATAACAGAAATAAATGAAGAAAATAAAAGTTGTAGTTTACAATTATTAAACAAAGATTCTGTAATTAATATGAATAAAAAAATGTTTATTGAGTGTGATTCAATATATTCAAAATCAATACTTTTAAACAAAAAGTATATAGGTATTATTGATGATAAAAACATTCAAATAAATACTTATATTAAAAATGAAGAAAGATTAAAAACTGAAATAGAAACACAGAAGAAATATAAAAATTATTCTTTGATTGGTTGTGGTGTTTTAATTTTAGTTAACTACTTAATATTATCTATTAAATGAAAACAGGAACAAAAATTTTACTTATTGCAGGAGGTGTTTTAGGTTTAGCAGGTTTAACATTTTACATATATCGAAAAGTGATTAAATCAAAAGTAAATAATTTTTTTAACGACCCCGATAAGTATTATATTGGTAGAGTATTACCTAAATCCTATTTTGAATTTTGGAAAAAATTTACTGATTCATCTCCTACCGAAAAAAGAATAATAAAAGGGAAAATGGAAGATATAATAAAAGGTTCTTTGATTAAAGCAAAAAATCACTTTATTAAATGGTATTCAAACCCAATGACAATAAATAAATTACCACAGGAAGAACAACACAAATTAACAGAACTAAAAGATACATTTATACCATCAATTACGTATCATATAAATTATGATAAATCTTTTACAAAAAACAAAGATGTTCAAGATGCTTATGCGTTTGTATCTTCTGCAAAACCGAATGTTATTTTTATTAATGTATATAATTTTTGGACAGGAGATTTTAAAGGAGAAGTAGGTCTGTATGATACAATAACTCACGAAATGTCGCACTCTATTGATTATTTCTTAAATGAAAAAGGTGTTGTTTTATATCAAAAAACTTCCAATATGGAAAATCAAGTTGGTTCTGATTCATACATAATGAATGACCAAGAACAATTTGCGAGATTATCTACGTTTAGACGGCAATTTGATGTTCCACCTACTGCAACATATAAGGAGTTAGCAAATATATTCAGAGATGCTATAAAAACAAGAAAATTAGTATCAAGAGATTTTAATATTTCAGTAAGTTCAGATTCAAACTATTTAATTATAAAACCAAAACAAGGAAAAGTTGTAATTAGTGCTAAAACAAAAATTGATAGATTAAATCAAATTTGGCAAATTTTATTTTTTGATGTTAAATTATTTGTTGATGGAAGAACTGATGCAAACTTAAATCCTTTGTTTACTAACTTTTCAGAAGTTAGAAATGGTAGTATTTATGTTGATTTAAAACCTTTGGCTCAACTAAACTTTACAACGGCAGATATTGGAAAATCTAAAAACAATGTTTTTGGAGATGAAAATAATAATCAAACACTTGCTTTTACAGGATATTAATTGTTTTAGTAAGATTTTATTAGTTAAATTTGTTTGAATTTTTTAAAAAAAATATTATGGCAACTAAAACTTACAAAAGAAAGCATACTTTAAAAGTGGCTTTTGATAAGCATTTAAAAGGCTTAAAAAAACGAAAAGCAATTATTGATAAAATTGATGGAATGACTATCACATACCATTTTCCTGTCGGAGCATCAAAAAATACTTCTCGTTACGAAGATTAATCTTAAAGACTACTTCGGTAGTCTTTTTTTTATTTAAAATAAAAGAAATAAATAATGATTCAAAATAATGAAGTTGATTTTCTTGCAGAAGAATTATCTCACATTCCAAAAACTCAATTGAGTTTTAAATTAACGTGCAATATTCTTGATTATATCAAACATCTTTTAAAAGAGAATGATATGTCAATTGAAGATTTAGATTATCAATTTATACTTGATAATTTAAAGGATAATCCAATTTTTTAACAATAAAAAAAGGCTATTTCGGTAGCCTTTTTTATTACTTATTTTTTAAATCTGTTTTTATAATAATCTTTTAAATTATCTTTTAAAGAAAATATTTTAACAACTAAATAATATAACATAATTCAAAAAATTAAACATTCCATTCATTTAAAACAACTGATGTAACTGATTTCTGTGGTTCAAGCATATCAATCATACTTTCATATTTTTCATTATCTGCTAATGCAAGACAACCCTCTGACCACCCACCAATTTTTGTAGCCTTAATTTTTGAACCCTCATTATATGTCATTCCGTGAATATTCATATATATAATATCGTAAAATATTTCACTTGTTGGATTTATTTTACCATCTTGCGTGTAATCACGTTGATAAGGTATTGATTTAATTTGCCTTAACGCTCTCATCTTTTTTCGATGTAAACCGAAAGCGTGAGCATCATAATTAATATAATCTGCTAACATTACTGCCGTTCCTTTTAAACCCTTGTTAGTTGTGCAAGGTATAATATCAATACATTTATCATAATCAAAAACATAACATTTATCATCGGGAATATCAATTCCATCTTCGTTAGAACGAACAAAAATTAAATGTTTGTTTTTCGGAATGTATTTAAAATTCTTCATAGACATATATCTATCAAGTAATTGTTTTGTTGTATAACCTCTTACATTATTCATAATTTACATTTTAATTATTTTACTTCACTTCCATTATCTCCATCTGTATCTGCATTTACATTTCCATTTCCACTTGAATTTGCATTTGCATTTGCATTTACATCTGTTTTTGCTTTTTCTTCTTTTTTAGGCTCTTGCTTTTTCTCTGTATTTAACCTACTATTTTTCACAATACTAAAAATCTTTTCAGTAGATGTTAAACCTAAACAACCAAATGTTAATAATGCAATAGAATCAACAATATATTCAGCAGGAGCGTTTTTAGGAAACCAAGTGTTATAAATTAAAGCATAAATTAATGACAAAGCACCTAATACCCCTACAAATCTTTTTGATGATGGTTCAAAGTTATGGTCATTCAACATACGAATAAACCAATTCTGTTTTTTTATCATTTGTAAATTAATTATTTATTAATATGCAAATATACTAAAAATCAATTCAAAGATATTTTTATCAATTATTAGTAAATTTGTATAAAAAAAATATGATTAATACATTAGGTAAGATAGGAATAGGTTTAGGTTCATTATTTTTATTATCTTCTTTTATAAAAAAGAAATCTGAAATAAAAAATATATTATTTGTCGGAGATTCAATGACAACAACACAAAATAAAGATGGTGTAGAAGTTGATGGTAGTTATAACTATCCAAATTTAATCCGAAAAATGAAACTTTCGGGATTGAATATAGATACTTTGGCAATAGCAGGTAAAACAACTGATTGGATGAAGCAGGAACTCCCAAATAAAATTAAGTCAAAAAAATATGATGATATTTATATTTATGGGGGAACTAATGATATTTTTAGAGGTTCTGAAATTAATAAAGTTGTAGAAAATGTTAAAAGTATGGTTGATATGTCTTTACAACAGGGTTCAAAACCACACGTTATAATAGGTTATAATACATCGGAAGCGTGGGAAGAAAACTTATTAAACCCTACTCAATGGGGTTTAAAAACAAAAGATGATATATTAAAGGTAAAGCAGAAATATATTAATTATCAAGATGCTTTAAGGAAAGGTATTAAAAACGCAGAATTGATTTTTATAAATATGGGTAAAGGAACTACATACGATGGTGTTCATCCTAATTTAGACGGCAATAAAATAATTTCAGAAACTATTTTAAAAACTATTCGTTAGTTTTTTCTTCTTCCCAAAAACCTTTTGGACAAAACTCTGATTTTAACATTGTTTTGAAATGAGTGAAGCATAAACATACGCTACATTGTTTTTGTATTTTCCATTGATATTGGCAAGAATTACAAATCTTTCTTCTTTTCAAGGTAGTAGATTTAAGTGCATATTCATTCCTGTCTATTAATCCTAAAATTCCCATATTTTTTAAAATAAAAAAAATGGATTACTCTATTAAAAAGCAATCCATAAAATTCAAAATTTAACACTATTATCTTGGCATTACAAATATAGATTAAAATAATATATTATTAGTATAAATAATTTATTATTTTTGCAGAAAAACTTTTATATGATATACTTTTCTTTATTTGTTATCTTTTTTATTGTCTTGTTGTGCGTTCTTCAAATTGTTTTTGAGCCTGTTATAGACAATACAAGTGATGGGAAGATAATATTATGGTATGGTAGAAAACATAGAAAATTTTTAATTCTTAAAGATTAATAAAACCTAAAAAATGAGCATAAAATATAGGTTTGCATTAGACGAACAGGATAATCTTGTTGATGTTACTGAATTAAATAGAATTGAAACTTCAAAAAAAAATAAGTTTTTTTCTATTGATACCCATAATGAATTGATTCCCAAGTTAGGTTCTGTTGTAACAAAGCATTTTGCACACAAAGGAGATAGCGAGGGTAATTTTGAAAGTTATTTACACGCTTTATCTAAAAAGGTTTTTGCAGATGAATACCAAAAATGTTTAGATAATAAAAGACCATTTTATTTTAAATACAAGGTTGATAATAAATGTAACAAACTTAAAAGTTTAGGTGTTTCCTGTGTAAATACAGAATATAAACTATTCGACTTAACAACAAGATTCGACCAATTATTTATTGAAAAAAGAGATGGTATTTTTATTCCCGATGTTATGTTATATGATTCAGAGAGAGGAGAAAAAATTTACATAGAGATAGCAGTTACGCACTTTTGCGAAGATGAAAAGATAAATTCGGGTAATAGAATAATTGAATTTTCTATTCAAAAAGAAGATGATATATCTAACATCATTGATTTTAAAGATGGAAAAATAAACTCTAATAAAATAAACTTTTATAATTTCAAATCAATCAAAGAATATAATTGTAACAATAATTGTAACAATAAATTTTCTTGCATATCTGTTTTAGAAAACGACACTATTAATTATGCAAGATTTACAGGAGCAGAAATTGACACCAATCTAATTTTCAATAATGCAAAAAGGGGGTATATTTCAAAAACATCTGATTTTAAAAGTGAAGTTGATGATATGCTTAAATTTATAAATGTGATTAATTCAACATACAAAAATGTTGTAACTTGCTTGAATTGTGCTAATTACAATATCGAAAACAATTTTTGTAGGTTACATTATGAAAAGAATTTTTCTAAAACCAACCAATTAAATTCTAATGCTATAAATTGTAATAGTTTTAAACAAGTTTAACTTAATATTATTTTATAAAATAACTTATTATTTTATATGATAATTTATATATTTGCTAAAATATTAAATTTATGGAAATTAAAGTTGGCGAACAGGCTATGTTCAAGAATAACAAGCAACAATGGATAAAAGGCGAATTTGTTGCTCCTATTGAAGATTCTTACATCTATCGTATTGATGATTCTATTTTTATCTCAAAAGAGATTAAAAAGATTGAAATGAGAGATATACGAAACACGTATCATTTTGTTTATTTTACAGATAAGTCTGAAATTTACTCAAATGGAGTGGATATTAAAGGAAACGATATGAATGAAGCCTTGTCTATATTTAATGAGAAATTCGCTAAAATAGACCCTATTTACATTATTAAAAAGTAACCTAAAACAAAGAAAAATGAGCGAAACTGAATCAAAAGCGAAATTAGAAAGTTGGATTAAGAACTTACAAAATGGGAATATAAAAACAAAAGGTTTAAAAGTTTTAAAATTTATTAAAGATAATCCTAAATGTAGTTTAGAAACTATTAGAAATGAAACAGGATTTCCACATCAAAGCGTTACAGGAAGTATCTCAAACTTTATGGATGAGGGAATTGTAAAATTTGTAGGTAAAATTGAAAATCAAAATGGTATTTACTCACTTTTTGAGTATGTTTCAGATATGGCTGAAATGTATGCTTTAAAGGAGCAAAGAAAAAAAGAAAAAATGTTTCATTGGGCAAAATATGGACTTGATAGGTTTTACTCTTTACTATCTCCCGAAACACAAAATTTTCTTATAGATATTTCTAATAAGAATACTATTTCAGACAAAGATGCTCTTGAACAAGAAAAACCTTTATAATGAAACTTATTGAAAGTAGAATTAAACTCTCTGTTGAAGAAATAGAGAGTTTATTGCTTAATATGATAAAGTATGATATAGATGATATAGGGAATTTCGATGGGAGTATTAATTTAATGGGTGTTGTGAAAGATTGTAACGAACTTCACTTTATTATATCAAAAGGAGGAGAATATATATCAAACAACATTTATGATGTTTTAATTTTAAATTACGAAGAAGAAACTTATTATTTCGCATCGGGTGGTTTAAAAAAACTATTATCTATAAAAGCATTAAAAAGATTGTATAGGATTTACAAAACAACAAAAACTCAAATTAGTGATAAATGGAATTTCAGACACGAAAAAATTATGTGCCGTGTTATGGCTGATATTAATGGGTTAAATGACATAGGTGCAGACCCAAGATTATTAGACCGAGATGTTGAGTTTGTTCATAATTTCAAAGATGGTTATTGTTGTGTTTTTGTGAACTTAAACTTTTATTTTGGTTCAAAACTTATAAAACAAGACATACCTAAACATTGGATTAAATTTTTAAATTAATTATTATGGAATTAAAAGCAGGAGAACCGATTAAACATTCTTATTTCGGTTCGTTTCAACTAAATTATGAAATAGAATCTTTACACGAATTACAAGACCATTTATTAGTTAGAAAGTTAATTTTTGTTGATGGAATTATTTACGAATGTAAAGATATTGATGATTGGAGTTTAGGAAAGATAAAACTATTTATTGACAAAGGTTTATTTTGGGATATTAAAGAAGCAGGAGAATCAATGTTTAAAGGGATTGAAAGCAAAGTTCAAGGAATTGTAACAGATGCTAAAATCATAAAAGAAGAAGTTAAAAAGGCTGAATATAATTTACTTACCAAGATGAGAAGATTAGGAAACATATCTGCATTAATCTGTTTTTTATCTTTTGTAGGAATGATTTTATCCGTTGTTGTTTTCGTTTGGTGGACTTTTGTTTTGTCATTAAAAGTATTGATTACATCTGTTATAATTTATTTCATATTTTGGGTAATTAATAAAGCAGTAAAACCAATGATTAAAGAACTTGAAACAAGATAATTATGAAACAAAAAAGTATAACAATTTTAGACTTTTCTATGAATGAAATTGAAAAGTATTTATATTGTATTTTAATAGACTATCCTTTTAGTGGAATATTTAATAATGGACTTAAAACTTCAAATGTTTACTTTGCAGGAGCAAGTCTTTGTATTGATGTTAAAGGAATTATTAATGAAAATTCAATAGTTGATGTAATAGTATTAAATCACTCATCAGAAACATATAATTTAATTTCGGGAGGACTTAAAATGCTATTAAGTATTAAGGCTCTTAAAATGCTTGAAAATATTATGTTTGACAATAATATTAAACACGAAAAAAAATGGTTATAAATGGGGTTTATTAATACCCCATTTATTTTAGAAATCAATATTATTAGTTTCTGAACAAGCAAAAATTTCGTTTGGGTGGTCAATCTGTTTAGAATTATATCTGTCATAAATCGCACTTAAATCGCTTGTAAAATACATATTTCCATCTCTATTTTTTAAATCTAATTTAAAGCCTACATTTGTTGGTTTACCATTAGAATTTATAATGTAAACAGGCAATATATAGTAATCATTACCAATTGGATATACCCATTTATCAAAATTAGTTGTATCGGGGTTTTTTATTAATCTATCGGATAAATTATATTCATAAATACTTTGTTTTTCTTTTTCATTAAGTTTTATTTTTTTTAACCCCCAAGACTTATAAATTTCATCAAAAATTTTAGGGAATTTTCTTTGATAAATATGAATCTTTTCGTGAGCAAGAATTTTTGAATCGGGATTATCAAAAAAATATTCGGGAAGAAATATTACTTCTTCTCTTGTTTGTGGATAATTCCAATCAAAACCATTGTTGATTTTTCCTATATTCCAATCTAATTTCTTATTAATTCCTATTCTATTCATTATTTTATCTACAATCAAATCTGCTTGTTTAATTGCAGGTATTAATTTATTTATTTCAGAATCGGTAGGTTCTGAAAAAACTTTATTAGCATAAAAATCTTGAACATATTCAACAGGGAAAATACTTGAATCAAAACCTATTCTATTTAGACTTTCTTGTTTTGATAAATTATAATATTCGGGAGTTTTAAAAACAAAATCAATAATTTCATTTTTATTTAATTTCTTAATCATATTTTTTTTTGTCAAAGTTAAAAAAATAAACACTTACTTGTTTATAACAAACTGTTATAACAATGTTATAAATATTTATATTTGTGAAAATTATAAATTATGGCAAAAGGGCAAATTGAATTTGAAAAATTCGAGGGAAAAGAACTTGATGAAATTAAAAAGATAGCAATATCTAATCACAAGAAATTAAGTAAGCAATCATTAACTGAACTATGTATTGAAATTGCTTATAAATGTATTGTAGGTTTAAATGAAGAAGAATTTGTATTGTTAACAGGTTTAAAAAGTAAATAAAAATGAAAATGAAAGATTGGAAAGATGTAATTATGGAAAATGAAAATTGGGAAAACAAAATTATTAAGGTTGATAATAAAAGTTATTTAATTTCTCAAAAAGAAATATATATTGGAGATTTAGTAACTAACGGAGTAAACGTAAAAAGATTTGATGATTCTTTTTCAGTATTAGGGTATTATAAAATTGAAGCAACAGAAGAAGATTTGGGTTTTATTAAACTACAATATGAGCAAAGATTATTTGAAATAAATGGAACTAAAAAAAATGAATATGTTCCAATTACAAAAAGATGGATTGATGCTATAATTGGCAGGAATGGTATTTGTAATGTTGTTGATATTATAAATGATAAATTAGTTCTTGATTTTTAGTGTTATGGAAGAATTAAAAAAGTATAATAAAATAGAAATTTCTGTAAAAAAAGAAGTTCAAATTGAGAAAGAATTAATTGGTAAAATTACACCCCACAGAAATCATATTTTATATGAGATAAATCTTGAAACAGGAGAGATAGAAGAAGCGAGTTATATACCTGTTCCTACGTTTGTTAAGTTCGGAGAAAAAGTTGAAAAACCAAAAAGACAAGCATTAGTTAGAGATGGATTTACATACGTATCTGCTATGAATAAAAAGAACGCACTTAAAAAATATTTAAAAGGTAGTAATGGAGGTAAAAAATTAGGTGGGGGATTAGATATAAAAACATTTTAAAAAAGAAATAATGTCAAACGTAAGATTTATTGGTTGTCTGCATTTAGGACACGAAGCAATCGCAAAATGGAGAGGTTTTGAAACATCAGAAGAACACGATGAACATTTAATTGAAAAATGGAACTCGGTTGTCAACAAAAGAGATTTAACATACGTGTTAGGAGATATTACAAATGAAACAAGTAAACATTATCATTTGTTGGATAGATTACAAGGCAGGAAAATTGCTATATTAGGCAATCACGATTTACCAAAACATTCAAGAGAGTTATTAAAACACGTTGATTACATTGGGGGATTAATGAAATATAAAGGCATTTTTCTATCACATTGTCCTGTTCATTATACTGAATTAGATTATAGAGTAAGATTAAATATACATTCACATTTACACGAAAAAAGTATATTAACTTTAAATGAAAATGGAGAACATATCAAAGATGGTAGGTATATTTGTGTTTCGGTAGAACAGGTAAATTTTAAACCTGTATCTTTAAAAGATTTAGGAATTGAAAGATGAAGAAAACTATATTAATTGTAATTGTTTTTATTGTAGTGTCGTGTGGTTTAAGGAAAAACCATAAAATTTGCGATGCTTATGGTTCGGGTAAAACATATAGTAACGGAAAAAAAAGATAATATTTTTATGGAAAATGTTATAAATGAGTTAATAACAAAACTAAAAGATACTGATAAATTTATTGTTGGAAAAATATCTGATGGATTCCATTCATTTGATGAATTATATGATTTTAGAAAAATGTATAATGCAGTCTTGTTTAATGATTGGTGTAAACAAAACAAATACGATGTCCATAAATCTATTAAACATTTTGAGGGAGATTTATGTTTTGGTGGAGGTTGGTTTATTGTTTCTGCTATTTTACCAAGTGGTCAAATATCTAATCACTATGAAATAAAAGATTGGGATTTATTTAAAATTCCTGCAACTGATAAATGCAAACACAAATTTGATGGTCATACATCTAATGATGTTTTGGAGCGTTTAAAATCTCTTTAAAAATTTATTAATCAACTTAAAATTATACTTATGAGTGAATTGGAAATCAAATCAAAAATAGAAGAATATAAAAGACTTCTTACAGGAGATATTTTTGCTGATGGAGATATTCAACAGAAAATATATGAACTAAAAAAACAACTCAATCCTGCAATAGTAGAGAACCCCGAATTAGACGATGATATTTGTGATTCTTGTGGGTCTTAATTACTCATTAAGAGTAATATAAAAAAAAATAAATTATTTTTAAAAATAATATGTTTTGTAAGGTTAAAAAGTATAAATTTGTAGAAATTTAAAATTTAAAAAAAAATGAGCGAAAAAATGGGCAAGAAAAAAAACACTTCCTTAATGGAATTTACAAAAATTATTATTGACAATTCGGAATTTTTTGACAATGATGATTTCCTTGAATTTTTATTAGGAAACGCAAAAAGACTTATGCGTTTAGAGAAAAAACAGATTGAAAAATCTTATAAAAAAGGTTTTGAGAAATGTTTGTTTTTTAATGATATTCCAACAACTGAATATATGGAAACTTTAAAAGCATTAGATATTCCACATCTGTATTATGAAAGCAAGTATAATGACTTTTTTAATACCATTAAAGTTACAGAAAACGATTCTGAATTAAAAGAAGTTGAGAATGAGTTAGAACCTAAAAAAGAATTAGATAATAATGGATTAGCGTTAGAATCTTTAATCTTAAAAGAACTTAAAGAATTGGGTGTAAATACCGAAAATGTAAGTGTGAAATTCGTAAAATTATAAACCTTTTAAAAACAAAAATTATGTCAATAGTTACAAACAACTACTTTATTGTAAAAGTAAGATATACAAAACAATTAGAAAATGGAGCGTTCAAAAGGGTTACAGAACCTTATTTAGTTGGTGGTTTTTCGTTCACAGATGCCGAAGCATCAATTTATGAAAATTTAGGAGATGTAATTCGTGGAGAGTTTACAGTTACAGATATTAAAAGAGTAGAATATCACGATATTTTTGATGAAACAGATGGTTGTGCTGATAAATATTTTGTAGCAAAAATATGTTATGATTCAGTAGATATGGATTCTGAAAAATCTAAAAAAATAACTAATACATTCCTTATTGGAGCAACAACTATTGAAGAAGCAACTGAAACTATAAAAAAAGAATTAGAAACTCTTTTAGTAGATTATAAGATTGTTTCAATAAACGAATCTCCAATTGTTGAAATTTTCAAACCTAAACAAGAAGAAGAAAATTTGGATAGAGAAATTTCAAGAACACCTAAAATTGAAATTACTAATAATCAAACAGGAGAAGTTATTAGAAATTTTAAAGAAGATGAAGATGAAGAAATTACAGATGATGTAGATGATTCTCATTCATACATAGACAACTAATAAATCTTTTTACAATTATAGCCATTAGTTATTAATGGCTATATTTTTTCATTTAATATGACAGTTTTTTACATTTTTTTAATTGTGGTTTTTATTTTGTGTTTAGATATGTTTTGCAACTTTATTTTTAATAAGATTGATAAATTTTTATTCAAAAGAACAAAAAAAAGAAACGATAGATTAAATAACAAATAATTATGTTTTTAGATTCTCAAAAAATTAAAGATTTTTTATTTTCCCGACACCCAAGATTTGTAGAGTTAAAAGATGATGAAAACAAAATTTTTTATGCTTTACCATTTGAGAAACACGAAAACGCATTTCTTATTATAAACACAGGTATATCAAATAAATATCCTAAAACATCTTATCTTGATATTAGATTTTATGATAATGAAATTCATTCATATTTTGGTAGAAAACAAATTGTGAAATTAGATTATGAAAAAGAGTGGGAGAAGAAAATTAAAAAGTCAGTTACTTTTATTTATAAAGATTTAAAACCATTAACTTGTAGTTGTGGTTTTTATATGGTAGTGAAAAAAAATAAAAATGGGAACTTTTTTTTAAGTTGTTCAGATTATCCTACTTGTAATGGAATAAAAAATATTGATGAAATTAATGATTTTATATTGTGATTATGGAGCAAAAAATAGAAGTTGATAGTAATTCTGAAAAAGATTTATATATCAATAAAAAACAAAAATGGAGAGGTGTTATATCAAGGAAAAATAAAGTTTGGTTTGATTCAAAAGAAAACGTAAATAATTTCGATTTATCAAAAAGTGATGAAATTATTTATAATAAAATAAGAAATATTTTTGAAAATGAAAAGACAAGAAATTTCGGAATACATTTAGCAACAAATTTCTTGCCTTTAAACAATCCCTCTCAATGTCCTATACTTCCATCTGAAAAATATTTTTGTAAAATTTCAGAATACGAACTTACTGATTTATTAAGAATTAAGACAGGAGATAGGAATAAATCAATGGGTTATGTTGGACTACAATCTAATGTTGTTCTTTCGGCAGATGCAATAAGGGAATTATACAAATTTGTAATTCAACATATAATTAAATTTGACACACAATTAGGTCAAATCTTAAATCACGCTTTTGATAAGATTAGACTTAACGACAAAAAACATAATTTATAAAAAAAAAGATTTTTATACTTATTTTTATAATGTTTTCGATTCAACACTATGGCAGACGATAAAAAAAAGAAGAAAAAAAGACGAGTAGGCAGACCTAAAAAAAGAGGTAGAAAGCCTTTAAAAAAGAAGTCTTTAAAATCAAAAAAAATATCCGTAAATAACTCAAAAAAAGGGTTTGGAACTGCCTTAACTTATAATAGGGTAAGAAAAATCCTATGGGAGAATTATAAACAAGATTTTGTTTCATATAAGGAATTTATTTCTTCTCAATATGATGAAAATGGAAACAAAATAAAAGGTTCTTCTATTGCATCAAGAGTTTATGCTGAATGTAAAAGTCAAGATTGTTTAGAAGAAGATGTATTAAATATATATATCCAATTAAATCAATCAAAAGATGATATTCCAATAATCCCTGCTGAATATTATGAAGAACATAATTATTGGAAAATAATAACAGAAGATTGGAGTTCGGGTATGCCAAATAATTTATGGGTTGTATCTCCTATGTTACTTGCAAATCCCGATTATTTTCTTGGAGTTTTATGGGAAAATAGATACTTCGCAGATGGGGAAGAAATTGATAAAAAAGAATATGAAGATTTTTATAAATCAAATAAAGATAAAAAGTTAAAAGTTATTGATGGTTACAAAAACAGATTTCAACCATTTGTTGACCATTGTAACCAAATTCAAATGCAATTTCCCGAATATGATAGTTATGTTGCTTATTGGAAATTTACAGGGAAAGAAGATAATCCTAATCAACCATATTGGAATGAACAACTTAAAAGGTGGGAAATAGAAATAATTATTTGCACAGTAGGTGGAGTAAGAAATAACTATGATTTTAAACCTAATGAAGAAGAATTTGATGTAGAAATTTCAAATTTACCTACTGAATCAAAAAAAGATGTTTCGCAGGAGCAAGAGAAAGCAGATGATGATATAAAAAAAATAGTTGATGAAGCAACTATCGAATTACAAAAAATTCAAGCACAACAAGAACTAATTAAATTAGAAATAGAAAGAAATAAATCAGAAAAAGAAAAGATTGAAGCACAAGAAAAAGCAGACAAAAGAAAAACAGAAGAATTAAGAGAAAGATTTCAGATAATTAAAAATATGCTTGAACTTGGTTTTACAAAAGAAGAAATAAATAAATTATTAGGAATTTAAGAATCATAAAACGAGCAAAATTATGATTGAACTAAATAGAAAAGATTTAGAGATATATAAATCTAATTTAATATCAAAAAGATTAAATTTTAAGATAGTATATAAGAGAAGTGATGCCTGTATAGTAAAAGGTGGAAAAGAGATTGCTAAACTTGTTTTAAATAAAAACAGAATCAAAATTAATAACGAAGCGTTATCTTTATTTTCACACGTTAAAAAAAGCATTAACAGATTTGTAATTTCTAATAATTTAGAAGTAGAAGAAATTTATCAATTTTTTCCTGCTAAATTTTTCAATAGAATTTTGTTTTCTGACTTGGAAAAAGATGCTGAATTTACTTTAATTGATGTCAAACATTGTTATTGGAGAATAGCGTTTTTAAAGGGTTATATTGATAAAAAACTTTATGAATCTGTAATTAATCATCAAGACCCACAATATAAGTTGTGGAGAAATATGTCGCTATCTTGTATTATTGCTCCTAAAAAAGTTCAAATATTTAAAAATGGTAAAGAGTTTCCAATAATAGAAGAAGATAATACTATTTATAAAAAAATATATGGTAATATAAGATTTACTGCTTGGAATCTATTCGGTTCAATATGTGAAAGAATAGGAAAAGATTTTGTTATAGGTTACAATACAGATGGAATTATGGTGTTTAATGAAGATGCAACAAGGGTTACAAGCACGTTGGCACGTAATAAATTACAATATACTATCAAAAAATGTAGAAAATACTCAAACGATGAATACATAACGGATAGTGGAAAAATATATAAATTATAAATTACTTATATTTGTTTTACTAAAAATATATGTATGAAAAATTTAGACCTTAATAAATACAAAAACGTGGGTGGAAATAATAATTCTGAATTATTAGAAAAAATTGATGCAATAGAATTTTCAGAAGATATATTGCTTTCAATGGGAGAAGAAATTGACGAAGATTTATTTTTAGAAAAAGTAATGTTGTTACAAAAAGTAGCAAATATCCAAAAACCAAAAAAAGTTGTATATGAATATGGTTCTGTTAGTGATATAACTAATCAACCTGTTTTAATGAATATGTGTTTTACAATTTTTTTAACAAGACAACAAGTAATTGGATTGGTTAATGATTTATCAAATAGATATAAAAATATTATTGAAAATATTGTAGCACAAAATATAAGTAATCAATTTAGATTAAATAATTATAAAGTTCCTGTTGTATTTGGTAATTCGGAAAGAGGACACGCTGATTCTAATAAATTTGAAATACTATTACCGAAATTAGGAGATTGGAGAACAGGATATAGAGATTTATATACTGCTGAATTAGTATTTCACGAATTTTCTCACGTTCTTGACTTTGGAAGAAAAATGACAACTACAAAAACTGCATCTTTTGATGTTCATAGACACGACTTTGTAGATATATTTGATTCTGTATTATTAGATTATAAAGATTGGATTTTAAAGAATTACAATCCGAAAATGTTGAGAGATATAGTATTGGAGTTAGATTCTTGGCTAAATGAGTTTCAATTAAATTATGATAAAAGAGTATTAGAAATTTATGAGAAAGAAAAAGAAAAAAGAAATTCTATTTTAGAAGATGAAGAAAAACAAAAAAAGGAATTAGGTATTAGTGAAAATTCATTCCCTGTTCACATATTACTTTCAGATGATAAAACAGATAAAATATCTTTTTTAAGATATTCTGTTGATAATATGTTATCACAAAAGAACATACCCGATTACATAAAAAAACCTCTTTTAGTTTTAAGAATTAAAATTTTAGACTTTATAGATGGTATAACTAATGAAATTGTTTTGGACAAAAAAGAGATGGAATCATTAGTTAAAGTTATTGAAAATTCAAATATTTATGATTACACCTCATCATTTACGATAGCCGAAAATATAAGAGTTAGTAATATTCTAAAACAATTTACAAATGAATTGTTAAATCTTTCTAAAAACAAACTACCGAAAATTGAAGTGAAAGAGAAAAGTGGTTCTGTCGAAGAATATCCCGAAATAAACAAAGACAATCTGATGAATTTGATTTTTTAAGATTATGTTTTAAGTCCATAGACACGCTAATAAGCGTGTTTTTTTTTTGCTTTAAAATCTGATATTGACTTATAACTAAAATATTTTTAAAAATAATTTCAATTGTAATTTATTGTTTTTTAATTAATTACAATTTTTGATGAAAAAAAGTTAATATTATTTTTAAAAATAATTTGGAAATATGCTAATCCTCCTTATATTTGCTCTGTGGGTTCAATAAGACGTTCTTTGAATCGAACCTACAAACAGGGTTAAGGTTGGTCATAAGAGTTTGATTTTCAGACTTCCTCCAAGCAAAAATCAAGTGAGTATATCCTACGTTACCGAAAGTAACTACGGCACAAAGGCAGAAATCTTTGTTATTGGGGGGTAAAAAGTGAGAAGATTGCGAAATGGCATCGGGTTGAAAGACTTTAAATGTTCTTTGAAATATTGGTTAAATAAGGGTTGTTGCTAATAAGTAATAAAATGCAACGGAGAGCAGATATGAGATGGAATCATATCGAATTTGGTTATAATACCACAAAAAAAAATATTTTGTGATTTTCACAACAGGTAATTGGGAACTGATACTTCCCTTTTACCACGATAGTTTTAATTGATTTTTTAACTTGAAAAAATCTTATTTTTTTTTATTTTTAATTTGTTTTTATGAAAACAGAAAAGTTAATATCTCTTATAAAAGAGAATGTTTCAGATGCTTTATTAAGTGTTGTTGATATTACAGACTATCTACATAGTGTAGATGAAATCAATTCATTTGATGAATTGCAGGATATTTTATTTGAAAACAATGCTTTTGACATTGAAATAATCTATTATTCAGAAGCGATTAAGTATCTAATGGAACACGACCCATCGCTTACAGAAAGTATTGAGATTGCACACGAAATGGGTTATTCATTAGAAAAACTAAATTCAGAAATTTTGGCAAGTTTACTCGCATCAAATAAGGCACAAGACTTGTTTTACGAACAACAATCTTCTATCGAAGAATTATTTGATGAAGATGAAGAATAAAATAAGGTATTAACTCTTTGAGTTTGGGGGTTCGATTCCCCCTTTTCTAACAAACAAGGGGTGCGACTTGGTAACGCACATTAAATTTTAAAAAAATG
>Ga0209358_10000583_pt1 | contig 31694 bp, 55 predicted proteins | sample LauGreFa1BDMLBSN_2_FD_187574 | JGI IMG/M metagenome (GOLD analysis project Ga0209358, IMG submission 187574) | Freshwater lake microbial communities from Lake Michigan, USA - Fa13.BD.MLB.SN (SPAdes) (version 2) | ecosystem: Environmental > Aquatic > Freshwater > Lake | place: Lake Michigan, USA... | reverse complement strand
TAACCAAATACCTTTGTGTTTTACGATTCTTATAAGGTATTCTCAAATTTGCCAACACATGCGAAAAACTATTAGAACCTGTAATTTGTTTATAGTATCTTTCTAATTCTTTGTGAGTTACTGCGCCCACTCTATCTACATAATCCAATAGAGCTTGTGAAGCATAACCACGTGTTTTTAATTTTCGTAAGTGAATACGATAATCATCTATAACAGAAGTTTCGTATCTATTAGAGTCTTGCTCTAAAGTTGAACGATAATCTTCATCAGCTTCTTCGTTACTTACAAAGTGTGGATACCTATCTTCAATTGAAAATCCGGCACTATCATATTCCGGCTCATCAACTTCTTCATCAATAGCTTCTTCAGCTATTTTAGAATTCAACTCACTATATAATTTTTCTAACAAAGATTCGTTTAAATCTTTATTTACAAAGTTACCATTATGGTAGGTAATACCCAACGAATAAATGAGTTCGTTAATCTCTTTAATACTTAAATTCATATCTTACTTTTTAGTTTTATAATATTGAAATAATTCAGCCCAACCACTACAAGCATCCCAATCGTATTTATAGAATGTTTTAGTACCAAATGAAACTGAACCAATACATTCAGCTCTACCACCCAACTTTGATTCGTTCATATCTTTGAACTTTAAGAATTGTTTGTAGGCTGATAACAAATCTTTACCATTAGCATTTTCCATAAGGTTACATACCAAAGGATACTTTTTAAGGAAAGCCACACAAGCCTTCTCATTAACTTTAAAACATAACTGATTCATATCTTATTATTTTATTTTGAGTAATTAGTGTTAGCAACATAAGGACCACCCCATCTACCATTTTCGAAAATTTCATTCCATAACCAATTCAAATAATCATCGGTTACACCTTTAGTTAAATCTTCATTGAAAAATGTTAAGGCTTTAACAAACTTCAATCGTTTACCAGCCAATTGTGGGTTAATACTAATTTCAATCATCGCATCGTTCAAATGTGAACCAACTACGATACCTAAATTTCTTTCAAACATATTTTTTGATTTTTATTACATAGTAAAACTACGAATAATATACCAAAAAAACAAGCTTTTTATCAATTATTTTTAACCCGAAAATGCTAACGTGTTGATTCTCAATAAAAAACTTTTGGGCAAAAAATAACCCATTGAAAATCAACAGGTTATGTAAGTAATTGAAAATCAACGAGTTATGAAAATTAGTAGTTTTTGTAGTAAAATTCCCTTACTTTCTCACCTAATTCTGCATCGTTTGGATAGGTTTTAACCCAATGTTTAGGTATAGCAATATGCTCTCTACCTTCTGAACTACCTTTCATATAGCATTCTCTACATAATTGACCCGCTCCTTCAATGTATCCAGTTCTAAAATCAACGTGTGTAGTTTTTAGTGTTGTAGTTTTTACTCCACAAAGAATGCAATCTTCGTAAAGGTCTTCGTTTTTTATTTCATAAGACCCGCCCATATCGTGTCCTACTTTTGTTACATTATTGTTCTCATCAATTTGTAACGGTACGTGATGTTCTCCCATAGTGTTAAGTTTTATTTTTGTAAATATACGATTTTATTTTGATTTGTCCAAATTTATATTTTCATTATACCATTCCAATATTTCCTCACCAGCTTTTATATCCCTCATAGCAATTCCATTTATATCTACATTTATATTTTCTCTATTTGGGTATGCAGAATTACAATAGCTAAATCCATTAAATAAAAAATTCATACCTTGAAATAATCTGATTATTTTATATCCACAATCATCGTTTATAAAATACATATGTAGTAATTCAAAAACTTCTTTAGGTATATCGTTCAGTCTATTATTTGGTATTACATATATTCCCGTATCATATTCCCAAATAGGAAACAATTGCTCTCCTGCTTTTATATCTTTTATAGCAAATACACCAACACCATGTATTTTAGAAACACCAATTTTTGTTTTTATATTATAAGATAAATGATATATAATATTTTCAACAATATCCATTAAAGAGTTTTACTTTTTAATTTTTTATAAAATTCATCATAGTTTAATAAACGAATTGAATTTAATTTATTTCTATGATTTATTGATTTGAATATACGTTCCAATCCTTCATCAGTATGTCTATATCCCATTAAAGTTTTATATGCAGTTTCTTTACTTAGTAATCCCAATCCTATAAGAGTCCAACACCAAACTCCCCAATTTCCAGAACCATGATAAAATCTGAAATCTAACATAGATGGACTTCTATGCTTACAAACTTCTAATATTGATTTAACACCATCTGTCATTGGAACTTCGTATTTATAATCTTTCCAAAATTGAGTATCTTCTCTTTTGGTCATATAATGAACTTGAATTAAGTCTTTTACATCATCAATTAAACTATTAACAAAGTGATTATAAGTTTTTATATTTGCATCAAAAACTATATCTTCTTTTTTAGAAACAAAGTTTAGTGTATTTGTTAATAAAAAATCCAATTGTACAATGGTAGCATGTATTGATGTTGCTTCCAATGGTTCAACAAATGATTGAGCCAATCCAACAGCCACAACATTTTTTACCCAAGGATTTTCAACTCTACCACAATCAAACTTTATATTTCTAAGTGGTTCTATTTTCTTACCCGTTACTTTCATCAACTCATCAACAGCCTTATCATATGTTGTATGATTATCGGAATACACATACCCACAACCATATCTTTCTTGGGTAGGTATCTGCCACATCCAACCATTCGGCATTGCCCAAGCCAATGTTTCTAATTTAGGTACTTCGTTTTCTTTATACTTTTCTATAAATGGAATTGCTGCGTTTACTTTCAAATATTCTGAATAACTTTTCCAACCACCACCCATCGGGTTTATTAATACTCTAGCAAATCCACTACAATCAACCCAAAAATCTCCTGATATATTTCCTATTGTAGTTTCAACACTATCAAGTTCTCCATTCAAAGAATTTTTATTTAAAGAAGTAATTTCTGCATCAACAACTGTTACACCATTTTTTAATGCATATTTTTTAAAATACTTTCCAACCTTATGCGCATCGAAATGATAAGAATGTCCGTATATTGTACTACCAGAATTGGTATAAGTTGAATAATTATTAGCCATCAAAAATCCAGATGGTGAACTATCATGATAGTTTCCTAATAAGTGAGAAACCAAAACATGAGTATCAACACTAGCCATTGTAGTTTCGGTTGGTTGAACTGGGCTATAAAATTGAGTACCTACACCATTCCAATCTTTAAAGTTAATACCCATTTTTAAAGTTGAATCGGTTTCATATAAAAATTCCTTTTCATTGATACCCCAAGCAGCAAAGTGCTCTCTCATAATTTTTGTAAATATACCAGTCGAACCTTCACCTGCTCCGATAATAGGAATTTTAGAACTTTCAATTACAACAATTTCATTTGGAGTTTCTGTTGAATGATTAAACCTTGCAAAATAACAAGCTGCCAACCAACCTGCCGTACCACCACCTACTATAACAATTTTCATATTTTCTATTTAAGGTATTATGTTTCCCGTCATTTGATAAGCTTCCATAAGTAATCCCAAAGCCTCATCTATTTTATTCTGAATATCTTTATTACTTTCACAAAGTGGATGATTTAATATATGTTCATCAATTGTACAACTAACAATATGTAATCTATCCATCAATTCTAAATAATGTCCATCATTTATTTCAATATCCATATTATAATTTTTTAATCCAGCTACCATCTATAAATGTTGCATCAACTTTATCATCTAACAATTGGCCGATACTATGTCTAACATTACCCCACCCATAATCATGCCCAGATAAAAATCCATTTGATTTTACTATTGTTCTATAATGTTCTATATCATACCAAACTCCTTCTAATGTATGTATGCCATCTATGTAAACAATATCGTATTTAAAATTTTTAAGTATATCAAATGCGTTTTCAGAAGTATCTCTGATTGATTTAATATTTGGTATGCTTAAAGTATTTTTTAAAAACTCTTTATAAACCATATCAAATGGTGCATAAGAACATGCTAAATCATTTGGGTCATAATCATTAACAAATGGGTCAATTGAAATAACTTCTTTGAAGTGTTCTGCGAATATAACCGTACTTTCGCCAACATAACTACCAATCTCAACAATAGTCATTTCTTTTGTTGGAGTTATTTGATTTACCCAAGCTATCATATCTTCAAGTCCTTTCCTTTGCTCAGGACTTCTCATTTCATAAAACTTATTATTCATAATTTTTATTATTTTGTAACACTAAAGAAAATCCAATTAGGATGCATATCACCAGGACCTACCGGAGTTATTTTGTATTCGAATTCTTTAAACCCAACTTCCATAAGGTCATCTTCCAATTGCTTAGAAGATTCAATACAAACATCACAGCCTCTATTGGTTACATTTGCATCATAATAGTTTTCATAATATCCAACAGTCATTGGTGATGGATGACCAAATCCCATTTGGGCAGTAAATACACCACCATCTTTTAGTATTCTATGAAATTCTTTGAATAAATTTTTACGAATATCGTAAACACAAATATGCTGAAGTGTTATTGTACTCATTAAAACATCATATTGCTCAGATTCTATACAATCCAAATCAACTCCATTGTTTACATAAAAGTTGTTATTGATTATACCATTTCTGAAACAGTACAACTTTGCTTTTTCAATATTAATTGGAGATATATCAACGCCATCTAATTTTTTAAATAAGCTTTTATATCTTACTAAATTTCTTCCAGGCCCACACCCAAAATCAATCGCAACTTTATCTCTTGCGTTTTTAATTCTTTCAAAAAGAATTTCATAATCATTCCATTGATTATGTAAATCAAATGTACCAACAACTGGGTCTCTGTTTTCTTCGGACCATTGACTCGCTAATGCATTGTATTGGTTTAATTGCATTTGAGTATAACGATTATTTACTTCAATCATATTTTATAGTTTAACTAAATGGTCAGCCGCATAAGTTGCGATTGGACCTAATGTTTTATATCTTACTTCATATCCCATACCTTCTACCAACCCAACTGCTTGTCTAAATACTTCGTTAGATTTAAAACGTGGGTCTGGATTCAAATCTATATCAATCCATTTTGGTTTTGGAATACCAGCTTCTTTTAAATATTCAGCTGCTTCAATTGCATACCAAACTTCATTCAATAATCTTACTGAACGTGTTGGTTCTCTTTCTGCTTTCCATCTTCTATAAAGTACATGAGCACCTTTTCCGGTAGTGTATAAAGCAACAACAACTGCATATATTGTTTTATCGGCAAAGTTTTGCGAATCACATCCGATGAGAATTTCAATTCCTTTGTGGTTTTCAAGATAATCTTTAACATAAGGGATAAGTTCAAATTCAGTTTTACCATACAGCTTTTTGTACTTCATAAAATTTTGTTTTTGGGTGCCCCATAAGAGACTCGAACTCTTATGCTTCTCAGCACCAGATCCTAAGTCTGGCATGTCTACCAATTCCATCAACGGGGCCTTTGCTGTAAGAGATGGATTCGAACCACCATAGTGCGATTCAGTTAGTAACACTTTCGCCGGCCGGCTGGTGGTCTACCCCATATTACTAACCTATTTCGTACTCACTACCCCCGAGACAGGAGGGCTTGTCTGCCAATTCCAACACCTTACAATTTTATATTACTTCTATCTAAGGATATGTTTTTACAAAATCTTATTTCTTTATTACTCAATGTCCAAATTTCACCATCATCCATTGCGCATGTGAATAGTAAATTATGTTCCTGTGAATAATCAATTACCAAAAATGCGTAGCCTTCCATTCCATCGGAAACTCTGATAATTGGTATCATTGGATTGAGTTGTAGCATCATACCCATAAATATAAATGTGCGGAAGTTCAGGGATTCGAACCCCAGATACGCTTTCACGTATGACGGTTTTCAAGACCGTTCCGTTCAACCACTCCGGCAAACTTCCGTTTAGTACTCTAATAATTAGAATACTTTTTCGCTACCTTTACCATCTAAACTATTTTCGGTATCAGCATGCTTTCTTCTTGCTTCTTCTGCTTCTCTATATACTCTTACCCAAGTTAAGAATATATCTACTGGTGCTAATATCCAACACATAAGCAATAGAGCCAAAGAATCTAAGCCCGGTGAGATACCTAATCCACCTGCTCTTACATCTCTATTCCATTTTTGTATTGACATTATTAAACAATAGATGAAACAAATTACATAGTACGTCCAAAAAATTCCCATAACATTTGTTTTTAATGAGTTACCCGAACTGGACTCGAACCAATACGAACAGAATCAAAATCTGTGATGCTAACCATTACATCATCGGGCAATAATACCCAACCAAATTAATGATTGGGTTAGTAATTGAAAAACATCTATTTCTCTTTCGGCCTAATACTAACAGGCCCACTTGAGCAGATGATAGGAATCGAACCTACGTCTCCAACTTGGAAGGATGGAGTAATAGCCATTATACGACATCTGCTTTTGTGTAGGTGGGACTAACCTACTTCGGTTTTGTACTTCAACCATTTAAGTCCTTTTGAGCGGAAGACCAGGCTCGAACTGGCCACCCCAACCTTGGCAAGGTTGTGCTCTACCGAATGAGCTACTTCCGCAATTGTGGACCAGCGTGGGCTCGAACCACGGACCTACTGATTATGAGTCAGGCGCTCTAACCTACTGAGCTACAAGTCCAATGTGGAGAAGAAGGGAGTCGAACCCATGACCCTCTGCGTGCAAGGCAGATGCTCTAGCCAACTGAGCTACTTCCCCATAAGTGAACGTACCGGGGATGGGAGTCGAACCCACACGAGCGATTTCTGCTCAAAAGATTTTAAGTCTTTCATGTCTACCATTCCATCACCCCGGCGGCGATACTATTTTAAATAACTATACAAATATACGAAAAGTTTTTTACTTATCCAAATTTGTTTCTATATTATATATCTTAACCTTACGAATTTTAGTTCCATCATCTTCTGGGTTAATCAATATGTCAATCTTTTTTCTCCATCTTTTTGCCATCACATCTCTTACCGTATAAATTCCATCCAACTTTCCAGCACCTTTCACTCTAACCTTTTGCCCAAACTTATACTTTCGTTTTAGGTCTCTACTTACAGCTATTATCTTATGTTTCTTTGGATTTAAACTATCCAGCTTAAAACCACTTGCCGTGATTAGGGGTGTTGAATCCGTTTCTTCAGCCGATACCGAATAAGTTGTAGCTGTAACAACTTCATAGGGTATGTGTTTCTTTTCTATCATTATATCCGCAACTTCTTCTTCGCTCATTTCAGCGTTTATCATATTATGCGGAATAAACATAACAACAATTAAGAATAAAAGAATAACTTTTCTCATAACTTAGTTTTTAGTTTGTGATTCGGAAAGGATTCGAACCTTTGACCCACAGCTTAGAAGGCTGTTGCTCTATCCAGCTGAGCTACCGAACCAAAATAGTTGTTTCAACTTGCAAGTTTACTCTTAACATCTCTTTCTCTACAACGTCTGAACTCAATCACATTTGTAGTCCGAATGTAGCGTTGGGTAATTAATCCATGCTTCTATGTAACTCTATGTACCTTACCTTGTTACTAGGTGTGTTAAGTGTATGAAACAACTTAAAAACACAATCACTTCACATCTTCAAGTGTAAAAGATTGCCGAGCTAATTGCATATACAATCTAATTGTGTTTTTGCGGAAAGTACGGGAATCGAACCCGTCACATTGCCGTGACAAGGCAACATTATACCGATTAACTAACTCTCCATTAGTACTAATTCATCTTCAATATGCACCACCCACGTCATGCGCTGGTTGACTAAAGCCTCAATGAATTAGTTAGAGCTTCCTGTCAGAATCGAACTGACGACCTACTGATTACAAATCAGTTGCTCTGGCCTGCTGAGCTAAGGAAGCATTTAGGAAAGTAGAAGATGGGTGCGTGGACATCTACTTTTATGATTGGCATTTCTAACCGATTTATGCATAATAAAATGCTTATCCCAATCAACCTTTGTACTCTGTACGGGATTCGAACCCGTATTACATCCGTGAAAGGGATGTGACCTAACCCTTAGTCGAACAGAGCATATTTCAAATAACTTATACAAATATACGAAAACTTTTTCATATATCCAAATTTATTTTGGCGGAGAGTGAGAGATTCGAACTCTCGGTACAAATTTCTTCGTACAACGGTTTAGCAAACCGGCCCTTTCGGCCACTCAGGCAACTCTCCATTCAGGGTGTAAGGACGGTATCGAACCGTCTTATCTAGCTCCACAAACTAGCGCATCACCTTAATGCTTCAAACACCATTTGGTTGCGGGGCCAGGAATCGAACCTGAATATCTGGCTTATGAGACCAAACGGATTACCTAATCTCCCCACAATATCAAGAGGCGAGTACAAGATTCGAACTTGTGTAAAAGCTTTTGCAGAGCTCCATATAACCACTCTAACAACTCGCCATTATGTAGTCCCTAAAGGATTCGAACCTTTACTAAAACGTCCGTAGCGTTTCGTGCTATCCGTTACACCAAAGAACCAATTTGCACCCCCTTACAGACTCGAACTGCAATCAACGGTTTTGGAGACCGGCATGTTACCATTACACCAAGGAGATGTTTGTTGGAATAGAAAGACTCGAACTTTCAACCCCCGCCGTATCAGAGCGGTGCTCTAACCAATTGAGCTATATTCCAATTTTGCACTTCCTATTTCCCAATGCTGTGTAGTGCGAACCATATCGGTTGGGAATGCAGGATTCGAACCTACGGCCTCTAGCTCCCAAAGCTAGCGCGATACCTGACTACGCTAATTCCCAATGTGATAGGTTTCCATCCTATCGTATAATGTGTACATCATTATTTTAACTCAATATTAAGTTCGGAACTTTTTGTGACCCCTAATGGATTCGAACCATTGACTCCTATATTAAAAGTATAGTGCTCTAACCAACTGAGCTAAGAGGTCTGACTTTTGTCATACTTGTCACTTTCCATAGTATTTGTTTTTAATTGTTATCTTCTAATTCTATTTTACAATATTCGTCCAATGATATTTTATCAAACGTTATCCATTGTCCATTTCCAAAATCTACTGCGAACTTACCATCTTCTGGTAGATACGCAGTTACTATTCCTTTACTACCCATTTCAATTTTTCCTTTTGGTGTCACTAACTCTTTTATTAATGTACCAACTCCATGATTAAAATCTGTCATAATTGTTTTTTTTAATTGTTAAGTGGTAATGAGTGGTATCGAACCACTTCCTAAAGATTTTCAGTCTTTCGCTTCTACCTAGTTAGCTTCATCACCAGTGTTGGGGTAGACGGACTCGAACCGCCGAACTCAAATGAGAGCTGATTTACAGTCAGCCGCAATTGCCACTATGCGATACCCCAATGGCGTTCCATATAACTCACATTTGATAGCCCTATTGTGCTACTCACTCAATCCTACAACAGCTTTGAACTGAGAGATTGTAGGAATGTGTATGGAACATATTGTGGAAGTTACAGGATTCGAACCTATGACCCTCACGGTGTAAACGTGATGCTCTAAACCAGCTGAGCTAAACTTCCAACTTATCCCAATATGTCAAAGAACATTATAACCAGCGCTCTCTTTTGGATTCGAACCAAAGACCCACGCATTAACAGTGCGTTGCTCTAACCTGCTGAGCTAAGAGAGCTAAAACGAAAAAACCCTAACCGATTGGATTCAGTTAGGGTCTTTCTAATTAGTTTTATTATGCCTATTAATGTGTACCCTAACTTACTTAATTCTAATTGAATTAAACACACTAATGCCAGCCCATGTTTTTAACATCGGTTGATAACATTCTGTATGTAAGTTAAGTGTACGCATAATTGCTTTTCTTATAATAAGTATATAATATTTTTATTTTCCGAATTGTTGTTAGTTTTCATATCAGGCTTAAATAGGGGATGCCGAAGCACCCCCATCTAAGTTGTAATAAAAATTAAGATATGAAACGAACAACTTTTCAGTTGTTAGTAGAGCGGTGAAACGAATCGAACGTCTCCTTTGGACTGGAATGTCCAACGTGCTACCGTAACACTTACACCGCATAGGTGGAGAGATTTTTTTGTAAGATGGAAACCTCTCCTGCGCTTTTAACCAAGGGTATTTTATCGTGTCAACCCTGCTCCTTTTAAAATTACAATTAGTTTAGTAATTTATGGTGAGCCTTACAACGAACCAACTTGCGATTATAAAATTTAGTTATCTTCTTTTAGGTCTAGTAACTACTTTATTCTTACCAAGCTGAAGCCTTATGGAAAGAAAGACCACGAAACATGCCTAACTTACGGGTTAGGACTTTGTTGCTCTCTCTATTGGAATCGAACCAATATACAACCATTGAGAAAGTAAAAATGCTGAGAATACACATTGGGATAATTAGCTTTAGAAAGATTATTTGATTCCTTTCGTTTCCACTTCCTTTTGAGAAGTACTAATCAATGCAGGTTAGTATAGATTAACCACTCTTAAAGTTGTAACTTACTCTCTTATTACTCCCCTTCTTCAATCCTGCCGAACTGATTAAACCTTGCGGGTTTAGAAGCTTTTCATAAAAATCATAACCACCTTGCGGGCGTTTATGGCTGGGAACAACTCCCAACTATGTATGCACCTTTCGGTCACAACTGATGGACACTTATGCTTATTATTATAATTGATTTTGCAATCCATATATGCAAATAAGGTTTGGTTTGTAGATTGATTCAGGTAGCGGTCCATCACCAGCTTCGTTATCTTTTGAACAACGAAATACTAAACTACCCGATGCGTTATCTCAACGCCATACTTCAAGTCATCTTCATCAATAGGGATTGGTGTCCCACATTGAAGGATAGTAACGGCACCACCCGTACACAGTCTTATCTTACGTCCTTTCGGATAGCTTGATGTTAAGACCACTTTGGTATTGAATCACGCAATAGTAAAAAGGGATTAGCTTTCTATATCTTACAATAATTCTATGAGTTATTCTTATTGTTGTTCCCAACTCAACCGAAGAATCTACAATTCCCCAGTCATCCCAACTCTTCTGCTACAGTGTTACCCTCACATACAAAGCCAGAATGATACCTCACTTGCCTACTCAAGCTCATAACCTTACAGGATTATGAACCGCAAAATGTTTAACCAAACATTTCACTTTATCCTACTTTCGTAGTTTATTTAACGACCATAGGCGGCCGTTGTACACTATGTAACACAAGGTTACTATGTGTAATAATTTCAATAATTTAAAGAACTTAATAAATGTGAATCAAACTTATGTCCTGTTAAGGATACTCCGTTTATACTACTCTCACATTTGAATCGGTAGTGCGATTTTTATAAAGATACGAAATAATTTTCACAATTCCAAATCTTTTTTTAAAAGTGTTATTAAGGTGTCCGGCTTTCTTCCCTACTGGGTAGGTCACACAATCGGTTTTATTAGTTGTTGGCTTCAACCTTAATAACTTTGTAAAGATACGAAAACTTTTTTAAATTTCCTAATATTTTTACAAATATTTTTTTCTTAGTTGCGGCGGCGGGATTCGAACCTGCGACCTAAAGGTTATGAGCCTTCCGAGCTACCACTGCTCTACGCCACGATATTATTTTAAAGAACGAATACAAATATACGAATAATTTTTCAATTCGCCAAATATTTTTTATAAAATGTGGATAACTTTCACAAATGCCTCAGAATCAATGAGTTATACACATAGGTTTTTATAAGTATATACAAATATACGAAAAATACCTGAAATTACAAAATATTTTTTAAAAATTTTGTGTAATAAAATTTAAAGCTGAACTTTTTGTTGAAGAAAAAGTTTCTTCATTTGAACTCTCAAATTGAGGTCCCATCAATGCGCCCGATGAAGCTTGTGAATTTGTAGACATTGTGGCTGCTTCTTCCGCAGCTGCTTGTCCTCTTAATACATTTGCTCTGAATGAATATAATTGAGACATAAATTGCAATTCGGTAAGATTTGTTACCGAAATACTTTTTCCTTGTGTATTATCAGATACCATTATCATTGTAAATGTTTCATCATCGAATTCAAAATGGTCATTTTGAAATTGAAAATATTCTTTTGCCATAATCTTTTATTTTGTGTAAATGTAAATATACGAAATATTTTTTATTCTACCAAATTTAAACACTAAATCTACCACGTGTCCATTGAAATAATTGGTTAATTTGATAATCTTGCAAATAATATGGATACATAGCATATGCGGCAAAATATCCGTAATGGTATCCATATGCCCCACCCAATAGATATTCAGAAGATGCTTGTGGTACTGCTTGATACCCATAACTTCCGTTTGCGTATAAAGAACCATCTATAAAAATTTGATGGTATCCACCATTAATTCTATGAGCAACCATATGCCAACCATAAAAACCACCACCCCATTCACATAATACAGGCATATAATCAGGCCCATGTTCAAAACTCCTAACACCATTGGTAGCACATGCAACACCTACAGATGAATATGAATATCCTCTATTTTCGGGCCATACATTATATCTTTGGGAATAAACACCAGCATATCTACCATATGGAAATCCCATTGATGCAAAACAATACGTCCAAAATACTTGAGTTGCTGTATAATTGTTTCCGTAGTTACATCCACCCCATCTATTCCAATCCCCACAATAAAAATATCCGGCTCTATCGTTTTGGTAGTATGGTGAATATACACCACCCCAACCACATCTACCATATGTACCAACGCTTACTATTCCCCCACCATAATTAGAACCATTATTATCATCACCCGATGGTGTATCATATGATTCAGGATGACCAGGATCTAAAATTACAATGGCAGAACCTATATCATTCCAATAGTATCTGCCATACATAGTATTGTATCCGTGATTGGATGTACCGGTATTACCGCCTGTTAATCTATTCCACTTTCTAATTTGTAGAGAACCACCAATATTAAATGTTCTCCAATCACTTGCAGCATAACCAAATACAGCCATATTATTTTATTTTTTTAACATCTTAACCAAAGATGTTGCTGCTTTAAATGCAGGATGCTTCTCATCATATGCTAAAGCAGTTTGTACTTTAACCATATTTCCTGTTTCTGGATTTTTAACTTTTTTGTTAAGAACATCTTTTGGTAATAAATCCATTAATTTAGTTTCATCATCAGAAACAGCAGGTTGTGCAGCATCTGCTTCCTTTTCTTTATCCGGCGTAAATACAAATGTTTTACCACCTTTTAATTTAGAATATGCTTGTTGAATTTTATCAGGTGAAAATTTACCAATATTTTCTACCTTACCATCTTTGAATATTAAGGTTGCATTTCCTTTAGTTTGCTCACCACCAAAGATAACGGCATCTTGTCCGTATTTTTTTCCTAATTTGTGAATTTCTTTTGCTGAAATGTTTGGTACGAATAGGGATTCTTCAATAGCATCTTTTAATAAATTTTCAGGACAATCATCGTAAGATAAGTTACCATCTTGGCACTCAACCCAATGTCCTTCAACTTTGAAGAAACCATGTCCCATCTGTCTTAATTCAGCTTCTAAGTCTTTATTAAGTTTTTTATTTTGATTAGGGGTATTAGCGTATCTGTATGCAGTCAACATTCCCCAATTTTTCACATTCTTTTTACCTTGAATGTGTTGTAGGACTCTTCCTAAAGAAGCTTCATCCAATTTTACTATTTTACACCCTTTTTCCATTCGTTATATATTTCATTAGATAAATATATAGAATCGTGGAAATGGATTTTTTCTTGAACTTTCTTTAGTTTTTCGGAAATACCATCAATTCTAGTTTGGCGAGCCCATTTACCCATATTATTTACAGGTTGATGGGATTCCCACTTTGCCAATTCATCCTTTAATTCAGATTCTCTGACCTTTAATTTTACTATTTTTTCATTTATTTCCATATTCTATACAAATATACAAAATTTATTTGATATTACCAAATTTATTTAAACGTTTCGTAAAGTAGATATATACCCCAAAAAACAACCCCGCAATACAATACAACACGAAGTTCGCTCTCCATAAACTTCCCGTCAGTAGTATTAGGGAATACTGAACGGCATCGAACCCAAAAGGATTGAAGAAAAGAGCCAACATCAATGCCATGTCTTTGTAAAGCATTAGGCGATTGCTTTTGTCTTTTAATTTGTTTATTGTTTTTACTATCACCGTCGTCCATGTGTGGTTTAGTTTCGTTTAGTGATGTAACCTTTTTTATATAAGTATAATTACCAATAAGTTTCCTTCTTTATCTTTCTTTTTGGTTTTTTCTTTTGATTTTGAAGTTTATGTATTTCTGCGCATTTTTCATATGCTTCAACCTCAATATAATACTCCATCATTTTTTGAAGTGTCACCTGAATATCATCTTTTGAAATGATAAAATCCACATTAACAGGTGGCTCCATAGCTTTTGATATTCTTGATTTAGTATTTAACTTAGGACTTACCTGTAAAACAATTCTATCATCTTCTTCCGATTCAATAAAATCAAATACATTAGAATAGATGGAATCCATAATCATCCCCTTATTCTCACTTGCCCATGCTTCTATTGGTGTTCCAAAATCTATGTATATTTTTTTTGGTATCATATTTTTGGGAATAAAATGTTTTCCATAAAATAACGAGCCCTTTCCTCTCCAATTTTAGCTTTTAATGCTGAGAATGTTCGAGGATTAGTAGCTTGTATCTGACAATAAGTATTTTGTTTTTCTATCACACCTTCAATGTTATCAGTTTTTTTCTCTAACCAAAGTAGTGAATTTAGATACCAATCGTATTTGTCCACCACCCAATCACAAAATCGGATAAATTCCTCATCTGATTCTGGCTTTAACATTATGAATCGGTCAGAGAATACCGTAGCCCACTCTGGTATCTTTTTTCTTTCTTTAAAATCAACACCATTATCAAATGGATATGAATTAAGACCAGGACTTAAATCCATATAAGCACCAGTTATTGTTTTTTCAGTTGATATAACATCAAATCCAAATATTGGTTCTGGTGAGTCTTTGTGTGGAAATGTGGTGAAGTGTAATACTTCTATCTTTCCATCACTATATCTTTCAACATGAGCCATTCTAAATAACTTAGACTCATATCTAAAGTTATCCCAACCATAATCTTCTGTTTCTAATGGATTGCAGCTTGGTGAAGCCTCCACCATTTGCTTAAGATTGTTGGCTAATAAGTTCAGATACTTCTTGTAATTCATCTAATATTGCTATATGGTAATCTAATGCTATATTTGCTTCATCTGCCCAATCATCACTTTGAATGGCTCTAACTGCTGCTATACAATCTTGCATATTGTTAAAATCATACATTCTACCCGTACCAGGTACTTTTGATTTCATCATCTGCCCACCAAACATTAATGCTAAATAATTAATGTACATATGTGGTTTTGTTTTTTCCTCATCTAATGTAAGAAGATATTGCATGTAATGAAATGTAGTTTGTAATGGCTTTGCCCAAGGATTCATAAGATTGCCAGGCAATAATCTTAATTCGGCCATATCAACCATAGCCCTTTCCTCTCTAGCCATATCAGGGTGTGGTAATGGATACCTTTCTATATGATTGAAAAGTGGTTGTAATTGAGCCACATACATCAAATACTCAACAGGAGTTAATTCACCCCTAAACATTCTTTGGTTGAATGTCATCTTTTCAGCTATCGAATGTTTTTCCGCTATAGCGTCTTTTAATGGTAACATATTTTTTGTTTTTAAGTTTATAAAATAGCATTATTCCTACTAATGCAAAGTTAAATATATAATTGAACAATAATGGAAGGTCTTTCATCGGTATAACATACATAAGCATGAAAAGTTCGCCACCAAACCAAAGTAACAAAAAATTCCATCCTAAATGACATTTGTTATCCTTAATGGTGCGAACCACTTCTGGAATACCACATACTCCTAAAAGTATGCTACCAATAAATCCGATTGTTTCCATCATACTGTCTACTCTTAGAAATCACCTTCGGTGTGAACGAGATTGTCATCCCACCCATCCCTACCAGCAATTTTGGTTACATCAGCATCATCATCTTCCCAATTCAGAAAATCTTCTCCTTTATAATCAGGATGATTTTCTTTCATGTAGTCAATACCTCTTACCCAACCCCACGCTAACAAACCGCAAGAAAGAACAATAAATGTAACTAAGCCCAAAGTTACCATATATTATTGTTTTTGTTTTTCCTGCTTTAATCCCACCAAGCTCTCATATCACTACCATCATACGCCCATCCAAATTTCTTTGAACGCTTAGTGCCTTTAATTATTTCCCACAATTCCTTCCACTCCGTTTCTTCAATCTCATGTGCTCTATCAAACACCTTACGATTATGTTCTTTTTGTTCCGGAGTATCTCTATCAATCATTACTCCGTTTTCATCAATTTCCCAATCCCATCTACTCAAAGGTCCTAATTCATTTTCAGCCCTTTCAACATAGTTATCATCCAACTTATACTTTAGAAGTTCCAAAGCCCTTTCCATAGATTTTAACTTTGGCTCTCTAGTCTCACTCACTTCGTTTCCTCTTTCCTTCATTCCTTTGTAGGTTATTGAAAGAGAACGATACAACATCTCTAAGTTAAATCGGTAGTCCCACCATTGGTGATTCCACAACTCCTTTCTGAATCTCCATACATTCTTTACGAATAGTGGAATATCGTATCTAAACAGGGCATAGGTTTTATATAACCAATGCTGATGCCATATTAGTCTTTTAAGTGATTTACCAAAAGAATCTGTAAATTGTACTTTCATTACTTTTTCTTTTTAAATAAGTCACTTAACTTCCTTGCTGGTCTTTTAGTTATCAAGCGTCCATCTTCCGTTTCCGTCATTAGGGGAGCTCTCCAAATTTCAAAGGCCATCCAAAGTGATACCACTACTAAAATGATTCCGAAAATTGTATATGCACTCATATATATTGATTTTACTTAAAAAAATATGGTTTTTTATAGATTTTTTATATAATCTTTTAAAACATCTTTTGGTTGCCATCCTAATTGGTTAATAGCATCATCATTAACTCTATTAGTTTCGATATAGTTACCTTTTTGATTAGGAATATACACCTTTTCACAACCAAACTTTTCAACAAACATATTTGCCACTTCGTTTAAAGAATAATTAAATCCAGTACCCAACTCCCAAGCATCTTCATTCTTTTTATTACCAAATCCTATCTTAATTAATCCATCTACAATATCATCAACGTGTGTAAAATCTCTCCTTTGCTCACCATCACCAACGATTGTAATAGGTTTCCCTTCTGCAACTTGTCCTCTCCATTTTCCAATCACAGCTGCCCATTCACCTTCAGTAATTTCCGTTGGGCCATATACATTATAAAAACGAGCTATTTCAATATTAGTTCCATATGTCTGACGATATAACTTGCAAACATCCTCACCAATTTTCTTATACAAAGCATAGGGTGAAAGAAACGGATTATGCCATTGTGAAGATGAACCAGCATATACAACTTTTACATTAAACTTTCTAGCCCAATCACATACAGCTTCAGTTCCACCGGCATTTACTCTAAAGTAATTTGATGGTGCTTCAAATGATGGTTGAATACGGCTAAGTGCTGCCAAATGATAACAAAGGTCTACCTCACCACCATGTACATATTCCATTTGTTCAACATTCATTGGCAAGTATCGGATACCTTCTATCTGATTTTCTACTTTACCAATTGAATAATCATCAATAGCGATTACTCTATGTCCTTCTTCTTTTAATCTTTTAATTAAGTTAGTTCCAATAAAACCAACTCCACCTGTTACTATTATATTCATACTAATTATTTTTTTATTTCCAAAATATTTGAACTCCTAATATACAACATGCTAATAACAAACATACAAACGTTTTTGCAGTTATCGGTTCTTTAAACATTAGAACACTCATAGTTGCGAATACGATTATACCAATAGCAAATCCTATTAATCGGCTTGGCCATATCTCACCATTATAGGCTACAACAAAATACTCTACCGATTTCATAAATAACCAAGCCATTGGTATTGATGTCAATAGAGTAACTATTGGGTATTTACTTAGTAAACCCCATTTAATATTACCTTGCAATTGTAGAAAGGTAAGTATTTGAGCTATTAACCCATAAAATACACCTTTTAAAAGGTTTGAGATATAATTCATTATACAAATATACGAAAAATAATTGAGATTACCAAAGATTATTCCCACTACTTCCACTAAGACCTGATTTTGATGCGATACTGTGGCTACTATAAGTTACATTTGTACCAGCATTTAATACCGTATTAAATATACCACCAGTCATACCACCCCTTGCTCCAACATTACCACCCACTTCTGATAAGTAATCCAACACTTCTCTTATTTTGGGTTCACTCATCATCATTTGCCCAATCGTTTGAACAAATATTGAAGGACTTTTAATATGGTCTTTAGTTATCTTTTTATTAGTGTGATGTGGTGGTGAACTGAATGTGGTTGGTATGAATGTTTTAATATCAATTTCCATAACATCAGTATATAAATCCACTCTCATCAAAGCCTCATTCGTTTCCAATACATGTTCATAAATCCAAACGGTATATCTATCACCATCTATATTAGTATCTTCTAAATGCATACTAACTCCCATTACATCAAAACGACTTCCTTCTAATTTATTCCAATTTTCAATTTTAGTATTTTTCAAAGATAATACGCATGCTATGTGGTCAGTACCAATTAGATAATCCATATCAACCTCAAAGGTTTCTTTACCACATATTGAACATTTGTAAACTGGATTCATTATTTTTTCTTTTTAAAATCATAATAATCAATCAGTACTTCATAGCATCTAATAAAATCAGCCAATGTTTTTACATGTTCGTATGTAAGTGTTTCTGTTCGTTCACAATAAGTTACTCCATCTTTGAAACATAATGTTAAATGAAATTCTTTAAGATTGTGCTTCATTCGTATCAACATATCAGAACTACCATTAAATCCTTTATTCAAATCATATATAGTAGCACTATATACTTTATGGTCTGGACTTTGTGTTGGCCTACCCAATACATAACCTTTATATGTAATCCCATTTATTTTTTGCCAATTGATTATTTTCATTATTTAATTATTCCATGCGGTTTTGGTCTTCCGTTTTCATCTACTGAAACGAATACAATTTTATCAATTCGGATAATTGTTTGCTTCGTATCTTTGTTTCTTACTTCACAACTTATAGTTACCGATGTTGTACCAAATTGTACCAACTCACAACCTATCTCAATAATATCACCAGTTTTTGCAGATGCTACGAAGTTTATTTCACTCATTGCCTTTGTAACAATGCTACGTTCACCTAATTGACATATTGTGAATATAGATGCTTCTTCATCTATCCATTTTAGCATTTGTCCGCCAAATAGTGTACCTCTAGCATTTAAATCTTCCGGCTTAATCAATTTTCTAGTTCTGAAATTCATCTATTAATCTTTTAAATTCTATACAATCACCTTCGCTTATATCATCAAAGGTTTTCCAAGTTGTAAACTTACCATTTATTCTTGGTAACATATGGTGCTCTCTATGTCCACACCATTTACATTCTCTAACCACCACTCTAATAGTTGGTAGACCTTTTGGGTGATTTTTACATTCATGTTTTTCTTTTCGGTATTCCCAATTATGGGCCCCGATGTAGCAAAAGGGGTTAATCATAACTTACTTCTTTTTTATTATTAATGGTATTATAAATGCCAATAGAGTTAAGATTGAGAATATCGCATCAATACTTTCAGTATTCAAATCATGCAACCAATATGATGATACTAACTTCAATCCTAATGCTCCAATTACCCAATATGCTACTCTCTCCAATATAGGGTTCTTCTCCAATACTTTCACAAACTTTGTTGTTGCAAATCTCATAGCTAAGATACCTACAAATACCCCACCACATATCAACCATAAGTTAGGAGTGAATGCTACTGCGGCAAATACATTATCAATACTGAATACCAAATCCATCATCTCAATTGCTACTATTGTAGACCATAATGCTGATAGGAATGGTATCTTAATTGTCATCTTACTACTACCACCTTCCTCAACTTTTGATGATAGGGCTTTATATGCTAAATACATAAGGTATAACCCACCTGCTACTTTCAACCATACCAATTTAATAAGAATGGATGCGAATAGTAAAGCTAATCCCCTAAATACATAAGCACCTGCTATACCATAAGTTAGTGCTTTCTTTTGTTGGTTCTTTGGCAGTTCTTTTACCATCGCTGCCAATACAGCAGCGTTATCAATACTCAATACTATTTCGAGTATCATAATGTTAAGGAAAATTAAAACTTCAGTCATTGTTTATGTTTTATATTAATAATATATCTTTCTAATTGTAAAAAAATCTTTATGGTGATACTTCGGAACATTACCACTATATAACAATCCTTCGGCTTCTGCTAAAGTTTGAAATTGTTGAATATTATATACATCCTTTTCAGTATTAGAATCTTCAATCCAATTACCAAAAGAGTACCAACAATTTGTTCTATGATTGTATATTGCGTAATGTCCTTTCATTAGTATCTATTGAATCCAATTGGTGAATACTTATCTTCTGATTTGTATTCTTCCTCTCCTATGTTATATATTTCAGTTAATGTCATTGGTTTAGTTGCTACATAATCTCTACCTAAGTGTTTCAATAAGTTGTTAGCATCATCAATAGGTAAGGCATCGAACTTATGCTCTGCAATCAATCTACCCTTTCTCAATAGTGCCGAATCAATCTTAGCTTTATCCATATTGAATGTTGCCACAATCTGAATCTTTAGAATATCACTTAGAATACCATCCGTAATGTTAAGGATGTTAGATACACCATTTGCCCCACCATTGTTTCTATCCGTAATAACTCTTTCCGCATCTTCAATGAATAGAATTGAATTACTATTCTGAATTAGGAATGGAGTCATCTCTGGTGATGTGATGAAGTCTGCTAAGTAAGGTGGAATGAATAACACTCTTTTATCTTTAATCTTACTTGCGATATACTTTAAGTAGTGAGTCTTTCCAGTACCCGGCGTACCATGTAGGAGAACCAATCCCTTACCATTCTTCTTATTAAGTGTATTAATAATCTTTTCGTGAATAGGTTTAAATGCCTTACCATATCCCAATTCAATATCTAACTTTTGGTCAGGTAATTCGAATGTTGTTGTATCATATCCTCTTGGAGTTTGAATAACTAAGGCAATATTGTTACTTTCATGCTTTCGTTTCTTACCCAATCCGATAATCTTATCAACCAATTCAGTATATAATCCAGACTCATCGTTTGAATATAACTGAACATCTACACCAATACCATCTTTGAATGATTTCTTAACTTTACCAGTCCACTTACGGATTACATTTGATACATTAATCAATGTGGTTGTCCCACCAACTTTCTTTTCCCACACTTCAGTAGCACCATAGTTATTGTGACCATAATACTCTCTAACGAATATTCTATTGAATTCCATATCTTTAACCATTTTAAGGAATGGTTCTTGTTTGATTTGATACTCATCACTAATTCGGAAATGCTTTGTGATAATCTTTCCAGTTTTGTTTTGAATATAAGTACCAAATGGGAAATCATCCGAATCACTCAAACGATATGGTTGCCCAGTTGGAACATCTTCACCACCACCCATACTAACCGATTCATCGTGTGCTTCTCTTATCGCTTCAATAAGTTCTTGTGGAATTTCATCATCCAATTCCAAATTCAACTCATCCAACATATCATTCTGTAATTTCTTAATAAGCTCCTTTTCGTTATCTAATAATGTTTTTCTTCTACTCATTTTTATCGGTTTAGTTTATTAATACATTCATCTATCTTATCTCTTAATCTACCACCAAATCCCCAATCACCATCAACCTGAACGTGTCTCCATTGTGGAACTTTCATCCATTTGAATTCTTTATTCAATCTCATATCATCAATGGCAATCCAATTACTGATTTTATTATCCTTTGCCCACTTTTTAATTTCAGCTGCTCTTTCCCATTCAATACCAGGACGGCTCATCTTCATCCATAAGTCCTGATGTGTAGTTATATCCACAATTGGTGCAGTAATTCCATAGTATTGAAATATACGTTTCAATTGAATAAAAGTAAAATGTTTTTTCCAATCAGAACTTACTACCAAACTTGCATTGGTTTCGTTACAAATCTTTTGAAGTGCTTGACAATCTTCTTCAACCCAAGGATATGGTATGGTAAAAGTTTTAGTTGCTTCATTCAAAGTAACTCTACCATCACCCCATGTTCCCCATGCTAAAGGTCCATCTACATCTATGAATATTATCCTACGTCTCATAACTTTTTATTAATATACAAATATACGAAAATTTCTTGAATAAATCAAATAAATAACCCATTGATTTTCAACACGTTATAATTCGTTGATTTTCAATGGGTTATAGGGTCTCTTAAAACGCTTTTAGAGCAATTTTAAGGGTGTCTCCCGCATGGCATGCAAGCCGTTGATAATTACCTTTACCTGTTAAGATTTCTTCCTAAAAAGCCCCTTCTTTTGAAGTTCTTTACGGGTCTTTTTAGCCATCTTATTTCGGTTCTTTTTACTTTGTTCTTTCTTAGTCATATTACCATTTTTTAATATGTATAAGTATGACTATTTATACTCATCCGATTTTTTCACTTCTTTTATTCCAGCCTTCCACTTTCTAACCAATCTAACCCAAATATAATTCCATATTAAATACGAATTCCAAATTATACCAAATACGATTCCAATACAAACTATTGGTATCATTACTAGATAGGTTAGTATTTTGATTAATATGTTTTTCATTATAAGGAGAATGATTCACCACATCCACATGTCCTACTTGCGTTTGGATTTTCCCACTGGAATCCCTTACCATTTAATCCATCTGAATATGTTAATTGAGTACCATAAAGGTATAGTAAACTCTTTCTATCTATTACTACTTTCAATCCATCTGCTTGAACTACTTCATCGGTTGGTTCTATCTTATCATCAAAATCCATTACATAAGAAAGACCCGAACAACCACCACCTTTAATACCAACTCTTAAGTTATGAGTATCGGGCGTTAAACCACCCTCTACCATCAGTTCCAATACGTGATTTAAGGCTTTAGGGGATAGTGTTACCATACTACTCAGTTTGTGTTGATAGGATTAATTCAAACTCATCAGCTCCCTTTTTGTTTTTCTCTTTAAACAATTCCAAAGCCACTTCGTATCTTCCACTAATTGTTTGAGCAACAAATAACTCACTTTGTAGAGAATCAATTAATTGAGCTTTTTGTATATCACCACCAACTACTACTTCAATCTTTTTCTCAGCTCTTAACTTAGCTAACTCTTTTTGTTGTAAGTAACATATCAGTAACACAGCTACTGCTCCAGTTCCTACAATTGCTTTTTGATACTTTGCTATAAACTCTTTCATAATTTTTTTATTTATTTAACCAACCATCTACAATACCACTCTTAAGGTCTGGGTAGTATTTCAGTAAGAATGCCACTACCAATATAGCTAATAGAGGTTTCCAATGTTTTTTACCAAATGTTTTTACATCTTTAATAAACTCTTTCATATCTTTTATTTATTGTTAAACTTTTTTTCTATGTACTTTGCTTTAAGAACTTCCGCTCTACGTTTCACCGATGGTTTCACAAATTCCTGTCTATCCCTTAACTCTCTAACAGTTCCTATCTTATTTGTTTTGTTCTTATACACTTTAAGTGCTTGTTCTATTGAACCGAACTTTGTTACATCAATTATTATCATTATGCGTATTTTAATCCAAAGAAACCATAGTTCTTATGTACCGATTCTTCATCTCCAGCTTTGATAGCCAAATCCTCATCTTCATATATCGCAGAAACAGGACACTCCGGTACACATGCTCCACAATTTATACAAGTATCAGGATTGATATACATTTGCCCACCGGGAAATGCAGCTCTACCATCTCTTTCAATTTCACCACCTGAACCTTCTACATCAATAGGTCCGTGAATACAATCTACCGGGCATGCACTAGCACACGCAGTATCCATACAATCAACACAACTTTTACCAATTATAAAACTCATAATTTACTTTTTACTTTTTATATATGCGAATCTTCAAATTGAATTGGCTCTAAACCATTCTTTGTTCTATAATCATTGATTGCTGCCTGAACTGCATCTTGAGCAAGTACGGAACAATGTATCTTAACTGGTGGTAGTGAAAGTTCCTCTACCAAATCCATATTATCCAACTTTGCCGCTTCCTCAACACTCTTTCCTTTCAACCATTCAGTTGCTAGGGATGATGCTGCGATTGCCGAACCACATCCGAAAGTTTTGAACTTCGCATCCGTTATGATTCCATCTTCGATTTCTATTTGGAGCCTCATTACATCACCACATTCGGGCGCTCCTACTAATCCCGTCCCCACTGTTGGTTTACTCTTATCCAACGTACCAACATTACGGGGGTTTTGATAATGGTCTATTACCTTTTCTCCGTATGCCATAATTTTACTTTTTTTTTACCACGGCCTTTGGTTGTTTTTGAAATGTTCCCACATAGCTAGGCCGAATGCTATGATGGCTGCCTCAATTTTTATTAGTAATAGTTTCATACGAATAAATATGAACTATCAAAAAATTTTCCCTAACGACTCATCCTATCGGATTCGTTGATTAATCTCCGAATAGGTTTATAGAAGATAATTTTACTCCACCTTTACCATTGTCTGTAAACAAGTTAAGTTCACCTGTTTTAGGATTGAATAGTTTACGATTGAGTAACTTTCTATCTTCCGGCTGAAGGGATTGGGAAACTAAAGCTCGGTTTAGTCTCTCCAATTCCTCTTGTTGTTTTGGGTCTAATATATCCATTATCTCCAAATTGGTTCTATATGAAGATTCACTTCATAAAGGTCTTTATATCCACTTTCTCTAGGTTCAATTCCGTTGATTTTCCACTGCATCTTTTCAAATTGGATTTTTCCACCCAATGAATAACAAGGGCCACCTTCAAAATCAAACATAGTGATTTCACCATGCTTATTTGTGGATTTACGAACAAACTGCGATTCTCCTAACACTCTAACTTTATTCAAGTTAATTCTTTCAATACTTCTTTCCTGTCCAAATCTGCTCTTTACGATTTCCATAACTGTTTAGTTGTTTTTATTGTTAATAATAGTATTTACTTTTTCTTTATCTTCGTTGGATAAATGTTGAAACCATTCGGGCTCAATTGTATCCCAACTTTTTGATTCTTCTAATATTGGCTGTCCATCTTCATCACAACTCATAATACCCAATGAACCAGCCCAAACATTAATAGATTCTAATTTAATTAATCCTTTCATAGTACGGTATCTTTTAGAATAAGTATTCTAATCCCTTAGTATTCGGTTTCCTCAACTGAATATCTTGTATGGATTGTGGGTTTTTAACCTTACTATTCTTACGATACCATTCGTATAAATCTTCCAATGTTCCCTTCCCTCTTTGTCTTTCCATTGCTTTATCCCACAAATCCTTTCCAAATTCCTTTTTTAATTCCATCCTTAACTTCCACAATATCATTTCCTCATCTTTAGCGGCTTCCAACTCTAACTTAATAGCTTTCACTCTTTTCATTCTACTAGCTTCTAATGCAGCCTCTTTACGATTCTTCTCATCAGTACCACCATAGTTCTTATATGTTTGTTCATAAACCATTTGTGAAGTATCTCTCATTCCCTTAGCCTCACTAAACATATACGAATAATCAAAGTCACCATTTCGTATCTTCAACAATAGGGGTGCTTCAGCTTTAAGTGGTTTATTTGGTCTACCTTTAGTCCACCATCTGAATTTGTTGTAACTCATAGTTTATTAATTTACTAATTCCAATCGGATTGTCCCATCTTCATTGAACCATCCTTTTAATCTATATTGTTTATCTACTTCCGATGCCGAGCGAAGATAGCCAGAAAAATGCGGTTTATCATCCATACCCTTTTGGTTGTATAGTTCATATTCCATTTTAATTTTTTTAGTAACACCATTCATACCCAATGCTCTAGAAAACTCATCGGTTGATATAACTTGTTCAACATTCATACTTCTAAATCCATTTACTTTCATATGACCTGCTGCTTGAAGTTGTCCTAAGTAGTTTTGAACTTGTGAATCGCTTACACCATCTTTCTTAGCCTTAACAAAGGCTCTTTCCTTTCTCATCTTACGAACTCTATCCGTTGTATATTGCTGCCTTTTAGTTCCTGCGAATCTCATATTATAATTGTTGAATTTGTTCCAATAAATTTGTTACATCATCTTCACTCAAATAACCTTCCACATCATTAGTGATTGGAGTATCATATGTAATATGTCCATTCTTACCGAATACAGCTAGCTCATACAATCCCATATCACCACCGTAGGTATGTGGAGTTTTAACAACACTAGCACCATACCCATTATCAAAATAAATACGAGCTTGAACACCACCCAAGTGATTAGGGTGCGGATTGAATTCCAAATCTTTAAATGTTTTCATCTTAATTAATTTATACAAATATACGAAATTATTTCTTCTTATCCAAATCTTTTTTATCCCTTTCCATAATGATGCGTAATTGGGATTCTTTTAACATTCTTACCGGCTCTTTCTTTTGTACCGGCTTGTCTTCTGGTAACTTATAGTTTTTAACCAGTTTTTCCATCCAGTCTTTTGTTTGGTTACTCATAACTTATTATTTTTCGTTTTCTAATTCAATTTGGAAACTTACTTCATTGTTATATTCCTTTACCCTTTTATCATCCTGGTCAAAACACTCATCATATAAAGAATATGAATCAGCTTCATCACCCTCACTACTTCTCATTTCCGAAGCATTTTGAGTAAGATACTTTTCAATTTCTTCTTTACTCATACCCTCTAATTCAGGATAATCATCTGTGTTTATTTCAACAGGTTCTTTAACTATCCATGTGTTGTAACCTTCTGTGTAAAATACTTTAATGTATGCCATAACTTTTAGTTTAATTTATTCATTTTAATTGCGTTCATAAATTCTTCTCTAATCAAATTATCACTATCCAAAAACCTTCCACTAAATTTGTTTGTGGTCATTAGAGAATCGGGATGTTGAATACCTCTCATACCACAACAAAGGTGATGTCCACTAATTGATACCGCCACACTCTCACACTCTAATTTCTCAGTTAAGAATTTGTGTATTTGAGCAGTTAATGATTCCTGCATTTGTGGCCTTCTACTAAACCAATCTACTACTCTATTCAACTTACTCAATCCAATTACATTCTTTTCAGGTAGATAAGCCACAGCTGCGTATCCATAGAAAGGTAAGTTATGGTGGGCACACATTGAATTCACTTTAATACCAGTCTGAATAACAATACCATCATAACCTTCCTCATTTGGGAATGTGGTTATGTTTGGTGGTTCACTCATACTACCTCTAACCAAATCATCTACCCAAGCTTTAGCTACCCTCAAGGGAGTTTCTACCGTTTGTGGGTCAGCCTCATAATCGAATCCTAATGATTCTAAAAACAGGCCATAGTATTTAGCGGCATCTCTAATCCTTTTCTTTTTCTCAAAGGAATCAACTACCTCATTTTCATTTGCCTTCTTTAACATATTCGTATGCTTTAACTGAAAGTAATCCACTGTATTCACAATACATTTCCTCTCTTTCTTTTTCTAATTCTTTTTTAATTTCATCTGAAAAATAAATTCCATTACTTTCCATATCTGCTAATATAATCGTTTCCATTTTTTTGGTTTTGGGATTTACAAAAAATGGTGGATGGCCGAAGCCACCCACCGTATGTTTGGATTTAACCCCTTAAATTACCAAACAATCTTCTCACTATCATCATCCGTTGGTTCGGTGAACAATGCCTCATCAGCTTTATCATCCTTTACATACTTTTGAACCAACTGCTTCACATAAGTTCTTTCACTATCTACACCACCATCGTTACTGAAGAATGGGAACATACTAATCTCAGCTGCTTCGAACAAGCTGAAACCATCGTAAATAAGTCCGGCAGTTTCTACACTAGCACGAGTTGAAATACCAGTTGAAAGTTTACCATCACCACCTCTAGCGATTTCTCTAGTGTGGTGAGCGATTTCAGCTACTGCTTTCAAATCCTCATCACCAACAGATGGATACATATACTTTAACAAATCAAACTCTTGCGTTTCGTTCAACACATCCATTTCAATTGTAGTGAAACGGTCTAAGATAGCACGGTCAAGAACACGAGTTGAAGTGTACTCACCCCCGATATTCGCGGTTGCTATAAAGGTCACACCTTCAGCCACATTAACAATTGGAGAATCAACAGCCTCATCTAAACGAAGGTAACGTTGTCCCAAATCCAATACAGTCATTAGGATATTCCAAGCGTCAGGATGTGCTCTACTCAACTCATCCAATAGGATAACAGCGTTTGGAGTACTAATTGCTTTTACGAAAGCGGATTCAGCGAAGAAAGTACCTTTCTTACTATCGAAGTGTGTATTACCAATTAGGGTTGCTCTAGCATCCTGCGTAGCACCTAAGTTGAAATAGAAATCAGGTCTTTTTAAACCTTTGGTTAATGCTTTAGCTGCCAATGTTTTACCACAACCAGCAGGTCCAGTCATCATAATATTTTTAGCTCTCACTGCTGAACGGATTAAGTACTTCCATTTTAGGTCAGAAATAACCAATCCTTCAGGTTTTAGTTTAACCGATTCGTTGTGGATGAATTCGGTAATCTCTTTGTGATTATCCAACTTCTCAACATTAACTTCGGCGTTACTCTTTAGTGGAGCAACTAAGTTATCAAATTCACTCATTTCGGTTAATCGGTAGGAAATCTTTCCACCTTTACCAACAACTGCTCTAAGAGCTTTACCAGTTTCATAAGCTTTCTTACGAGTACCAGTATTGATACCATTCGTACCTACTACACTACCAGCGGTATTTTGTAGTTTAAAATGCGAACCAACTTTTACTACTTTGTAAATTTGGTTACTAACTTTGTCTTTAATAGACTTCTTCATACATAAGGGGTTTTAATTATTAATACTTTATTTCTTATCAATCTTACTTCGTAAAGATACGAAAAATTCCTGAAACTACCAAACATTTTTTTAATTATTTTTTGGTGGTTTAAGTGGTTGAAAATCAACGAGTTAGCTGTATTTTGCTAACTCATTGATAATCAATCAGTTATAAAATTATGGTTTACTCATAAACAATCGGTTCATTGTACGGGCCACTTCATTAACATTAGTTACATTAATATAACTAGCAGCCGGTCCGTAACACTCTTTGAATAAACGAGCTGAACTACTACTATTCTCATCCATATCGTACCCACCATCAGCCACAAAGTAACTCAATACTTTGATGCCCATACTTTCAATTGATTTCATCATCTTACGAGTATGTTTAGCCGCATTACTACCACTATAACTCATACCCTTACCATGAAAGTAAGGTTCACCATCTGATATGTTTAAGAAGTATGAATCAACTTCACCATTACTACCAACCATTTGTTTCATCACTGCTTCGAAACACAAACCTTCAGGTGTAGTTCCGTTTGGATATAAGTAACCAAACAATTGTTTAACCTTCATAAACTTATCAACTCTACTATCGTAAGCCAATACAATGTAAGGTAATTCACCAGTTGTTGTACGGAAACTGATTTGAATGTTAAGGTTGGGAATCATATCCACTGCCTTAGCCAATGCTACGATGTTAGTCATAGTTTTTCTCCACTTCTCACCACCCATAGAACCAGAGGCATCTACCGAAATATGTAGGTTAGCTTTCTTAAACGAATCAATCTCTCTAGTATAGAATACGTGCTCATTACCATAACCCAACGATGATACCATTCTCTTATCCATCTTACCTACAAGCTGACGGTTAAAGATAGTTTCTCTACTCTCACCTCTAACTTGCATTTTCTTACCCAACAATGTACCGATACGAATACCTTCGGCAACTTCTTTAGAGTATTGGTCATATAGAGTATCTTCGGTTCTGGTATATCGTTTGGATGTAAGTGGGAAGTTTTCTTGCTCCATTAAGTTACGAGTCATCTTCTTAACCACAACACACTCAATACCTTTGAAAGAACCACCATTACCGTAAAAGTCCTGTGCTACAACTTTCATCTCTGCACCTGCTTCTTCAATTGATTCCAATTGTTTAGCTTCGGTTGATGACATCTTAGATTTCTTAATCTTACCTCTTAGGAACTCTTTTTGTTTCTCAATCTTTTTACGAATAATATCCATCTGTCTTTGAGATAACCTACCATCGGCTGGTTTGTTTGATGGTTTTCCGCCCTTACCAACTTTAACACTTATCTTACCTTTCATACCTTTACCATCTTCAGCGGGTTCGTTACCATCACCACTCATATCACTATCACCATTGGTATCACCATCATTACCACCACCATCATCACTATCATCAATTTGAACATCAATGTCATCTTCACCTGCTTCTTGCTCACCTTCACCTGCTTGTCCATTACCTTGCCCACTACCCTGTCCTTGTCCATTTTGTTGTTGTGGAGTAAGTGGTTCAATTGCTTCAATAAGAATAGAGTAAACTTCCAATGCCACTTTAAGAGCATCTTCGGTTGTTCTCAATCTACTAATCTCATTCAATTTGATAACCTTAGCGATTTCAGGCATACGTTTCAAAGCGTTTGGTCTACTGAACTTAGAATGTAAGTTAATCAAACGGAACATATACGATTCAAAGTTCTCATCACAAAACTCATCAGATTTCATACCCTTATCAATAGCAGGGTCATTGAAGAACTTATCATACATAGCACGATAATAATCTCTATAACCCGGTGCTGATTTGTAGATGAAGTTATCAATCCTTCTATCTTCTACATAGTTAAGAATATCTTTAACAATAGCTGTGAAATAATGAATACCTTTCTGCTTAGAAACTTCTTCTAATCTTTTGTATTCTTCAGGTCCAACAATTTTGTGAATAGCAACTTCTAATTCTCTCAATAGATTGAAATTAGAAAGTTTAATGTGTGAACCTTCGTGCAATGCCAAACCTACGGCCGGGTCAAACTCTTTTGGTTCAGCGATGTTAGCCGAAATAGTTACTACCTTACCATCAGTATAAGAATCACCTTTTGTTGAAAACTTAACAGGAATAGATTGACCTGTTACAATAGATACGAAGTTAGCAATTGCTCTACGATGTGCTGCTAACTTATACAAGTTCTTAGTAGCCAACTCCTTTGTGGAATAGCTTGAATAAACCGATGGTGAATAATCCCAATCATCCATCCACCAAGAGGATTTACCATAAGAACTATATGATTTACTTTTTTTAGATTTACCACTAGCGATGTGGTCTTTTGTACCTGTCTTAAAATCTGTGTACCAACTCATATAAAGGGGTTTTAATT
>Ga0209358_10000582_pt1 | contig 31694 bp, 51 predicted proteins | sample LauGreFa1BDMLBSN_2_FD_187574 | JGI IMG/M metagenome (GOLD analysis project Ga0209358, IMG submission 187574) | Freshwater lake microbial communities from Lake Michigan, USA - Fa13.BD.MLB.SN (SPAdes) (version 2) | ecosystem: Environmental > Aquatic > Freshwater > Lake | place: Lake Michigan, USA... | reverse complement strand
AAACGGAGTATTTCGGCGTGCTATGTTTAAACGCATGAGAAATTTTATGGTGGCACAAGATAACTTATTCCAGTGGTAACTTGGTGGTAGGTACGTCTCGGCGGGTATAGGTACGTCTCGGCGGGTACATTCTGCGCCCATGGGGAAAACACCTATATCCCTGGTGTGTTGCATACGTTGAAAGTGTGTGATACAGTGCGAACATTGTTGGATGTGAGAAACCCAACAAGAGAGCCGTTAGATCTGATCCCGACCCCGCATGGGGTGTCAATAGCCCACAAGGCTGTTGGTTTCTCACCGGGGTCAGTTCTAACGGCTTTTTTGTTTTCTACGCCCATCAATCGGACTCCATCCGATAGAAAGAGGTCAGCCTGCCTGCGTGGAAGAATAGGGCTACACGGTAAGGTTTAAACCCGGTGCAATCCCGTAAGAATCCGTGGGGCTGGTCGAATCTGCAAGCCTGGGGGTTTAGGAAACTAACATGCAGATGCCGTGAGGCGGTGAAATCATCTCCCTCCCTGCTCCATTCTTGAATGGGGTAGGGGGGGTCTTTGGGTGAAATTAAGTTAAGTCAGGTAACAGGCCCCTCAAGGGGCCAAGGAACACAATGAGAAAGCCCTTTGACCCAGCCGCTCACCAAGCCTTTGACAAGCTGGGACGAGACAGGGTGAAGCATTTCTTTCAGGACTCTTACGGGATTGAATTGCAGGACAACGCAGATCCTTACGGGGTTGACCTGATTGCTTACCGGGCCGGGGTCAAGGTAGGCTACGTTGAGGTGGAGGTAAGGGAATCATGGAGCGCAGATGAGTTTCCCTTTGACAGTTTGCACATCCCCGAGCGGAAGCAAAAACTGTTGGACAATGATTTGAAGACGGTGCTGGTGTCTGTCAATCTTCACGGGACACGGGCCTTCATTTGCGATGCAGAGGTCATCCTCCACTCCCCAAGAATGGAACGTGGCAACAAGCATGTAAACAGCGGCGAGTTATTCTTTTTGGTTGACCCGTCACAAGTTAAACAAGTTTTATTGAGGAATGGAACATGAGAGATTACAAAAAAGAATATGCCAATTACGATGGCACAGAGATGGTCAAGAAGAAACGGGCCGAACGCAACAAAGCACGGCGCATCATGGAACGTGCTGGCGTGGTTAAGAAGGGTGACGGCAAAGACGTTGACCACAAAAAACCTTTGAGCAAAGGTGGCACAACGGTCATCAGCAATCTCAGAGCGAAGCCAGCTTCAGCCAACCGCTCATTTAAACGCAAGTCTGACGGCAGCATCAAATGAACGCAGACTTCATTGACCAGTTCCACTTCAATGAATCAACACGGGTGACCTGCCCGTTGTGCTCACCAGAGCGCAGAAAACAAAACCAGAAAGACATGACACTGACCCGAAAACCTGACGGGGCCGTTGTCTATCACTGCCATCACTGTTATTCCAACGGGTCTATCCAACCACACAAGGAGCGTAAATTGTCTGCTGTCCCCGCCGTAAAAATTACAAGCAACAAACTTCAGAGCCAGCACTACGATTACCTAAAGACCAGAGGCATATCCCCTCAGACCGCAGATCGAATGCGATTGTTCGCCGCAGACAAATATTTCTCCCGGCTATCCAAAACCGCAGATGCAATTGGCTTCCCGTACTACCGGGACGGGGCACTGGTATCAGCCAAGTACCGATCCTTCCCTGAAAAGGACTTCACACAAGACGCTGGTGGGGCGCATGATTTTTTTGGGCTGGACGAGGTCAAGAAGGGTGAGCCAATCATCATCGTGGAGGGTGAGATTGATTGCCTGACCCTCATGGAAATTGGTTTAAACAATGTGGTCAGCGTGCCGGGCGGCGCACCCATCAAGGTCGCAGACGGAAAGGTTTCTGCGTCTGAGGACAAGAAGTTTGCCTTTGTGTGGAACGCCAGAGAGATCATTGAAGCGGCCCCTTATGTTGTGATTGCCACTGACCAGGACATCCCCGGACAAGCCCTGGCCGAGGAGTTGGCAAGGCGTATCGGCAAAGACAAATGCAGGTTGGCGAAGTTCACCGGCAAGGATTTAAACGAAGTCTTCCTGAACGCCTCAGATGACTTTATGGTCGATGACCCGTCACAAGTACTGAAAGAAATTATTGACGGGGCCACCCCCTACCCCATCGCAGGGCTGTCGGATCCGGGCGTGTATGAGGATCGTTTAAACGACATGTTTGCGAAGGGCGTGGGTCGAGGCTTCAGCACCGGGTACGCATCAGTGGACAGCATTTACACGGTCGTGCCCGGTCAGATGACGGTCGTGACAGGTTACCCAAGTTCGGGCAAGTCCAACTTTGTTGATCAGGTCATGGTCAATCTGGCAAAAGCAGAGGATTGGAAGTTTGCAGTGTGTTCGTTTGAGAATGCCCCTGAGATACACATCTCCCGGCTCATGGAAATCTACATGAACAAGCGGTTCTTTGAGGGCAAAAACCGCATGAGCGCAGACGAAAAGGCGCAAGCGTTTAAATGGGTGAAGGATCATTTCCTGTTCATCGATACCAACGGCGAAGAGCCAAGCACGATGGATTCAATCCTGGAAAGGTCGAGGGTCGCCGTCAAAAGAATGGGGGCACGGGGGCTGGTCATTGACCCGTACAACTACATTGATTTAAACAAGGACGCATCAGAAACCCAGGCCATCAGTGACATGTTGACCAAGGTTCAAAAATTCTGCAAGGCCAATGACTGCCACACATGGTTCGTGGCTCACCCATCTAAGATCACAAGGTCAGGGGTCGAACAACCCAGGCCAGACGGCATGTCCATCAGCGGGTCGATGGCATGGTGGGCCAAGACTGACGTAGGGGTCACGGTACACCGGGGCCAGGACAAGGACGTTCAAATCGCAATATGGAAGTGCCGTCACCGCTGGGTCGGGGCACAGGGCGAGACAGTCCTACAGTTCAACCCAACCGCCGGGACGTACACCGAAACCCTGGACGCCTTTTAATGTTTAAACATAACATGGCAGCGGGCGCCGGAGACGCTACAAAAACTACAAAAACCACTGTTTAAACACAGGCGGCAGCAGGCCATGAGCTTGCCGCTGCGCTACTTGTTTAAACACTTGAACACGGCAGCGTGGATGTTTGGGAATTTCCCGCACAGGCGGGGGTAACGGTTGACCCCCATTTGATAGACCTCCCAACGATTGGTCAGGACGATGTAACGCTCACCTGATTTAACGTGGGACGGGTCGGGGACAAGGGCAAGGCCCTTACCAACCAGGGCGGGGTTGGAGATGGCCTTTACAGGCATAACAGGATAAGCACAATGACCAAAAGTAAACGGGCGCAGTTGGTTCTGATCTTCTGAACGTCCCGGTCGGTGAGGTAGTCACGCATCAATGCACCTCGTCACGGGTAGGTCTGTTTAAACGGCAACCGGTATAAAAGTATTCTGCCTTGAACATCCAATCCTCATGGGACATGCCATGCGAGGTCGCCATGATGGCGGCGATATGTAGGACGATAGAGGCTTTCATTTCCGGGTCGTAGGGGTAGCCCAGGATCATGTGACTTAACTCGTCCAGCATGCGATTCTGGGCCTCCGTGAAGGCTTTTATTTCCTGGGGGGTGAGGTTAGACATGGTGATGCGCCAATGCCTTTTCTAACATGGCCCTGGCCTCTGGCCCCAGGTCACGGGCAAGTTGTTGCAGGGTATGCATGTCCGCACGTCCCTTCTCAAACGTGCCGTAGTGGTCAGAGAATTGGTAAGTCCAATCCATTCTTTCGAGCAGTTGTTTAAATTCATTCATTTGAGTTCACCATTTCCAAAGCTTTGTCGATGCAACACATAGCCGTGTCTTTGTCCCCAATGGTCAACGCCATGAGGGCCGACTCCAGGATACCCCGCACGGTGACAACCTCTGTCACCACTATGTTGTTGCCCCCGAACTCATCCCTGTCTGCAACCATAGCGGCCCAGGACACATAGCCCGAATCATCTGCGAATTGCTCCATTGCCTGGGCCTTGTCCGGGGCGCTCCAGTTTCCAAAGTCAGTCCCATTTGCTGAGAAGTTGTAAATCTTCATGCCTTCACCCCCAGGATTTCCTCGCCGCTGTACGGCGTGATTCCATCCAGATCATTGCGCTCCCAGGTCTGATAAGCCCAGGTGATTGGCCCCCCATCAAACTCATTGCGATACAGGAATGAACGCTTTGCAAAATCATCATACGATGCATAACCCTGTGCGGCCACCTCAAGGGCGTGTTTCTCGTCTCTGGCTTGCACCAGCAACATCGCAACACTGATTTTTTTGCGCTTGTCAGTGGGGATGCCACCAACGATCATATTAACGGCGTGAATCTTCATGCTTGCTCCTTGTTTAAACGATTGATGATGCGCTCCAGGCGGCGCTTGCTTTGCTTGTCCATCAGTTGACGGGCACGGGCGGCATACTTGTTGCCCGATTGAGGGGCGCAACAGGGGCAGGTCATGCCCCCCGGCCCCACCATGTATGCACGTTTGAAAAAGCCTTTCATGGTTCCCCCTTATGCGGCTAATTTGATTTGATTGAATGCAACCTCACCCAGCTTGGTCACGTCATCGATGCACACTGCCTGAGGGTAGGTATCGGATATGTCCACGCCGATCCCCACGCCAACCGTGGTCAGACCCAGGCGCTGACCCGACTGCACTTGGAGCGAGGTGTAGTGAGCGCCGCCGCCATCAGTGATCACAAAGCACACTTTGCGCTGTTCGCTCCGGGCCAACAGCAACTCATGGGCATACTTCACGGCAAAGTAATCATTGGTTGTGCTACCGCACCGCACCCCTTTGATTTCGCCCAGGGCCTTCTTCACGGGCATGGCCCAGGGTTTCAGAACGCTGGTAGTCGATGCAAAGGTCAGGACGCAAGTGGCAACCCCGGCGGCATTGAGGGACTCCAACAGGGCGGCGCAAGCCTTGACCGCTGACTTGATCCGATACCCACTGCAAGCCTCTTCCATTGACCCGGAAACATCCAGGACGATCACAACCGCAGAGTCGATCCCTTCCACTTCCATGCGGCGTTTAAACAGGCGGTCATTGCCACGGGCCAGGGACGGTAAAGCCCGGACATTCAAGGCCCCGGTCTTGCGCCCAGGTTGAAACTCTTCCATGCCTGACTTGTCAAACATGCGTTTGAGGTCATAGCGCATCTTGGCAGGTACGGTCACCTGAATGTCGTGGCAAAGGGAGCCAACGTGAGCGCCCTGGCGAGACAACTTTGCGCCCTTGTCATACGTCCCGTGACCCGTTGCGTCCTCAGGTATTTCTGCGCTTGGTTCAGTCTCCACGGCCTTGACCATCTCGCCCTTTTTGTTGACGGGGCTGAACGCCTCTTTAGGGGCCTCTGGGGCCGCCTTAGGGGTAGGCGTACCCTGACCCTTGCCGCCCTCTTTTTGGGGGCCTTCCTGGCCGTTTGAGGGGCCCTCCTGGCCCTGGCCCTCACCGTCTGCGCCTTGACCCTCGCCCTCTTGGCCCTGGCCTTGGCCTTGGCCGTCTTCACCTTGGCCTTGGCCGTCTGCGCCCTGGCCTTGACCCTGGCCTTCACCATCTTCACCTTGGCCGTCTTCACCTTGGCCCTCACCGTCTTGGCCTTGGCCTTCACCTTGTGGGGGTTGTTGGGGGGGTTGCTTAGGGGTTTTCTTTGGCGGTTGTTGGGGCAGGGCCTTCAATTGATCGAACACCCACTCAGCAATGTCCATTGTGTCCCGTGTCCCAGGCAAGCCGGGGCGGCATGCGTCCAGACGGTGCACGGCCTCAACGAAAATAGAGTGCAGGGGGAGGGGCACTGGTATCGTTTGCTTGGCGTGGGGGCGGCACATAACGGCCAAGATAAATGGGTACTGAGCGGGGTCAGACCAATCCTCAACCTGGGCCATGGCCTCCGCAACAAACCCATCGATCAGGCGGGTCAGCAGGGAGCGGCAATTGCCCGTCATGTTTAAACGAATGCATTCCCGTTCGATGCGGCCATCTTCAATCCCGTTGTGCAGGGCCATGATGTATTGACGGGCGGGGCGGTGGGTCACAACGTCAAAGTCGGTGAAGGCACGGTGCAACAACTCATGCAGAACCTTGCCGCAATACCGCTCGAAAACGGCCCCGCTGATGACGGCATCATCTCTGACAATGGACAACTCCATGCGGCCCCCGCTATCGATGCATGCGGTACTGATTTCAGTCCAGCGCAGGGTCACGGGGGGCAACCCCAGGGCAGAACAAACCTTGGGCACAAAGGCATCAATGCCCTGGCGAAACTCATAACCTCTTAATGTTTTCATTTTGATGTTCCTGGTGATAGTGTTAGTGTAACGCAAGTGATATTGAATTGGTTTACAGGTTGTTGGCAATAAATTGCTCATCAATGTACGTCAGGCGAATGGCCTCCAGGGCATGGGCTGACTCAGCGGGTTGACGGGCGGCGATTGATTGTGCCCATGCCTCGCTGGGACTCAGGTACTTCAATGCCCGGATGTAAGCAACCACTGACCTGATGCTTGGTGCGTCCACAATGTCGGCGGTTTCAACCTTGGCACGGGCCGCTTGCACGGCCTTCAAGACATGTTCTGCCAAGTCGGCGGTGCAACCCGTATGGTTGACCACGGCCTGCACTTCCTGGGCCATGGGCAGGAACGTGAAGGGGATGATCAGGCTGAACCGATCCAGCAGGGCGCTGTTCATGGGGCGTGTCCCGGCATGACGGCCCGTGTCATCCCCATTGCCCAGGGTGTTGTCAGCGGCGAACACCAGCACCCCAGGGGCACGGCGGTGCGTCAGGCCCCCGTAGGACACGGCGCTGTTGGGTTCCAGGAACCCGTTCAGCACGGCCAACTCACCAGGGTCAGCGTTGGTCACCTCATCCAACAGGATCACGCTGGACGGGGCGGTGAAGGCCATCAGAAAATCCTTGGGTTTAAACACCGTCTCGCCGTTGGTCAGGCCCTCTGCGCCCGCATAGTCATCAGCGGTTGTGTACTTGTGGAAATTGATCCGCTTGAAGGCACGGCCTGTCCGGGCGGCAAACTGAGCGGCCACTGTAGATTTGCCCGTGCCCTTTTCACCGCCGAACCAGCCATTGGAAACCGTGTCCTGGAAGAAGGCCAACGATTTGATGATTTCAGCAGTCCAGATAAACATGGGATCAACCGCCGGGGCATCGGGGTGCGTGTAAACATCGAACATCAGGGGGTTGCCCTTTGTGTCGTTCACTTCAATGCCAAAAACATCCAGCGCAGATTGACGGGTACTGGACAGGGGAGCCAGGGCGGCCACAATGGACTCAGCACCAGCACCCCGGACAGCGGCCTCAAAGGGGGCAAAGGCATCAGCGATAAGACGGCCAACTTGGGCATGCACCGCCTGGGGGTCAACCCCGTTGATTTTCTCGCCCAATGCCTGGGAGGCTTTGCGTAATTGCTGAACCTCAAAGGCCAGGGATGCGGCCCCCTGGGCGGCGTTCTTTGACTCACTGATGGCCTTGTCCGCACGGGCGAGGGCATCAAGGGCCGATTGTTCAGCACGGGACGCAACCGCCTGGACGGCATCATTGATCTGGGCAGGGGCAGGGGTTTTGGCCCCGGCGGCCTCCATGTCGGAACGGGTGAAGGCGTGGGCATCCAGGCCACTCAGCAACCACTGGAAAATGTCGTTTGCGTTTGCGCCGACAACGGGTTTGTTGTTCAGTGCGTTGTACGCCCGGATACGGGCCGATAGGGGCAGGGACTGAATGAATTGTGCGTTTGTCATGGGGGTCACCTTATGCAAATTGAAACAGAGAACGGTCATTGGGGCAGATGGGCAGGTTCGTAGAACCATCGGCGGCATAGGCCCATTTGTGGGTCAGGCGCACGGCATAGTTGCACTTGGGGCACTTCGCCAAAACCATGCGGGTGCTTTGCTTGGCTTTGAGGTAGGGATTGACCTTGGCATGCGGGTACAAACCCAGGCGCTCCAGATACCCATTGGGGCTAAAGCTTGGCCCCGCCACGGTGCGAGTCCAAGGGTTGGCGGTCTTTCCATCTGCGATCAGACCCATGTCAGTGGCGATCCGGGAAAACGCAGGGCCATGCTTGGCGGCCCCACGGGTAGCGGCGCAAAGGCCATGGACAAGACGGGCCAGGACAACAGCGGGGTCATCCAGCGTCCACGACACGGTGATTTCAACCGCACGGTCAGACGATTGAGAATCACTGAGGGTCACAACCTCATGGCCGTGACGGGAGAAGTTGGGCGGCTCCGCACAGGCAACCCGGATCGATGCCGGGAGCGGCGCACCCGCCGCAATGAATTCGGCCCGGAGCAATTCAATTGCCGCCGTCAGCCACTCTTCTCTGGTTTGATACATATTGTCACTCCAAGGTCAGGGGAAAATGCCCACTGCAATGCCCGTGAGGGCATGGCGCTGGTCACTCTTCTTCGTTGAGGGCCATGGTCACAACGTGACCCAGGTAAAACCCCCCGGCCACAACCAGGGCCATCCACAGATAACCCCCGGTGAGGTTCTGAAAGCCCACATAGATAAACAGTGCGGACACGATGGACATGAAAATGTTGTACATGATTGATTCCCTTTCAGTTGTTGCGATATTGTCTAAACGGTTGAGATGATAGCACGGTTTACACGGTGGCACTAAGGGTTTTCCCTGCGCCCTCCAGCACGGCGTTGAAACGATCCGATCCAACGGTTTCAATGAGGCCCTCAACCTGGGCAAAGGCCATGGCCCGAACCTCTTTGAGGCTGAACCCCTTGGTGCTGACGGGGCAACCCTTGTACATGCCACGCACAACCAGCACCACGCCCCCGGTGCGGGGATCGGACACAACCCAATGATCCTGGGGTGATTTGTGCAGGTGCAAGCAGTGAGTGGTTGACCCGGCGGTGACCACAACAATGTGGGACTTGGCCTCGCCAATGATGGAACCGTCTTTGCGGCGCATGGTGATAGAAGGCATATTGATCCTTTTGATAACGTGCGACATTGCACTGCAATGCCCTTTCGGGCATGGCGCTGAAATGTCAGGCGGCGAGGCGGTGATCAATGAGACGGCGATCAACGTCCACAAAGTGGCAAACCATGCCGCCCCATGCGTCCCTGCCACTGGACTGCAACCGCATGATCAACTCTTCAATGCTGGTGCTGTAGCAGGGCGAGGTCACCGCAAACATCCATTGCTGGTAATTGAACATGGCAATGTGGGTGTTTTGCCAATTGATGCTGTTGGGGTTTTTGGCGAATGCCTTTTGGGCGGTTGCCAACTCAGCCTTGAAGGCTTTGGTCAGCAAGCGAATGCTGTATTTGATTGCAGGGGTTTGTTTCATGGTTTGCCTTTCAGTGGTTTAAACACGGGTTGATGATAGCACTACAACGTGGCGGGTGATATCAACGTTGACATGAAGTTACTAGGACAAACCCTCATGTATAAAACAACAGTGGTTGGTGGTTGGATGCACTCTATATAGATGCACCAATCCCTGGTGTTTGAACTCATTAGGATTACAACGGGAAGTACTAACGGGACGCTGAAAATGAGTACATATAGAAAAGTATTAGAAAACGATTTAAACGGCCTACAAGGCCCTCAAAATGTCCGGGTAAGGGGTGGGTAGCCTGATTTGGAATAACGCCGGGAAGGGGCCTTCTGGTGCGTTCTAGAGGCATGTCGGTTTGTACAGTAATAACAGGGTTATCCCTTAGAACTTTCCTGCGTTTTGAATTCATATGCACTACAGGACACTGCAAATCTGTGTACCTCTGAGGCATGTGGATAGGCTTGTGGGTAAGGTTGTTGATGAAATTGTGGACAAATGAACAACCTGTGGATAAGATGCGAACAATGCTGGGTGTTTGTCCAGTATGGGAATAACCACAGATACAAGGATGTGAGCAATGGCTAACATAGGCAAGTTGAGTGCGGATGAGTACAGGGCGGCGCTGGACGATGCGATGCGGGATGATGATCAAGTTGATCAGGATGAGCCGGGGGACTTTGAAAGCGAAGCGGAACGGATGGCGCATGTCGCAGATAGACCAAGGACACGCAAGGACGGGAAACCTGTGGGGAGTGAATGGAAAAAATACCAACCGCTCACGGCCCTCCAAAGAGCATTCTGTCAGGGAGTCATAGAGGGGAAAACACTCAAAGCGGCTTACCGGGCGGCATACAACACCAATGCAGGTGACGCAACCGTCAGCGCAAATGCCAACAAGCTGATGCGTGATCCCAGGATCGCAAAGGTACTGGAAGAGGCATGGAGCGAAACCATTGAACATCTGGCAGATGATGCCGCCGCATCAAAGCGGTATGTGCTCAAGCAGTTGTTGGCACTTAGTAAAAGCAATCAACCTGGAACGCAACTCAGAGCATTGGAATTGATGGGCAAAGCTTGTGGCTTGTTTACACCAATGGTCAGTGAAGGCGATGCACCCGTGAGCGCTGATCAACTCAAACGGGAACTGCAAGCGCACATAAGACTGCTAGAGCGGAGCACTGGTATCGGAGCGCAAGACACGGTCATCAAGCGGTTGCGTGTGCCGGTGGCGGTTGACGATGGGCAGGACGGCGAGGGTACGGTACTCCAGCACCCCCTGTAGGCCAGCGACCACCCGCCTGCGCTCTACACTGTATTCCACTCATACCCTCCCCATCCCCCAACAATTGTTCGCATTCCCCACCCACCCCCATCAATATGAGAAACCATATCTGAAGTACCTGTTTTAAAACGGGGGGGTATATATATGTGAGTGAGTGCTTGCACGAACACTTGTTCTCGTTTAAACTTCGGCCATGGAACTTGTAACCGAACGCAGAAAGCTTGTCCTGGACTTCATCCGGGCCTATGTGCGTTTACACGGCATCCCACCGAGCTACGATGTGATAGCCCGTGGGCTTGGGTTGAAGTCCCGTTCCAATATCCACAGGATTGTCCACAGGCTGAAGTCCGATGGTTTCATCACTGTCAAGCCCAGAAAGTTTTACGGTGTCCGTTTGGTTGATAAATCTGTTGAGAAGATTCTTTCCCTATGAGTCTCCTAACCCGTAAGGAAGTGGATGGGTATATCCAGATGGTGGACAGGGTTCCTGATGCGGAACGCAAGAAGATCTTTGCCCTACTGGAGATGGACAGGATTGAGCGGTGCAGGGAGTCTTACCTGTTCTTTGTCCAGCAGATGTGGCCGGTGTTTATTTCGGGTAAGCACCACCAGATCATGGCAAATGCCTTTGAGCGTGTTGTCAATGGGGATTTGAAACGTCTGATCATCAATATGCCTCCCAGGCATACCAAGTCAGAGTTTGCCTCCTACCTGCTTCCAGCTTGGTTTTTGGGCAAGCACCCGGAGAAGAAGATCATCCAGACCGCCCACACTGCCGAGTTGGCCGTGGGGTTTGGCCGTAAAGTCCGGAATTTGGTGCAGTCGGAGGATTACAGGAAGATATTCAATACGCAGTTGTCTTCAGATTCAAAGGCCGCTGGCCGTTGGAACACGGACAAGGGAGGTGACTACTTCGCCATCGGTGTCGGGGGAGCCGTTACCGGAAAAGGCGCAGATGTATTGATCATTGATGACCCGCATTCGGAGCAGGAGGCCAAGCAGGGCAACCCTGCGGTGTTTGACAATGTGTATGAGTGGTACACATCAGGCCCTCGACAGCGTTTACAGCCGGGTGGGGCCATCATCATTGTGATGACAAGGTGGTCAAAGAGGGATTTGACGGGCCAGATCCTTAAGAATTCGGAAAAAGATGGGGTAAATGAGTGGGAAGTGATTGATTTCCCCGCAATTTTGCCCTCAGGAACCCCGTTATGGCCTGCATTTTGGAAGAAAGAAGAGCTTGAGGCCCTAAAAGCTGAACTTCCAGTGTCCAAATGGGAGGCCCAGTACCAACAAAACCCCACATCAGAGGAAGGGGCCATCATAAAGCGGGATATGTGGCGGCTTTGGGAGAAAGAAGACCCTCCCCCTTGTGATTACATCATCCAATCCTGGGATACGGCCTTTGAAACCAACAACAGGGCCGACTATTCAGCCTGTACCACCTGGGGAATCTTTGATCATTCCGATGGAAAGGGCAACTTACGTCCGAATATCATCCTTCTGGATGCGTTTAAACAACGTCTTGAGTTCCCGGAGCTAAAGAAGAAGGCGTATGAGATGTATCAGGAATGGAACCCAGACACATTGATCGTAGAGAAGAGGGCGGCAGGCGCTCCCTTGATCTATGAGATGCGTAGGACAGGAATTCCGGTGTCGGAATATACACCGGGCAAAGGAAACGATAAGATCGCCCGTGTAAACGCTATTGCTGACCTGTTTGCGTCCGGGATGGTTTGGTGTCCAGATCACCGATGGGCAGAGGAAGTCGTGGAAGAAATGGCTTCGTTCCCCAACGGCGACAACGATGACCTTGTGGACTCAAGTAGCCAAGCTTTGATGCGGTTTCGCCAAGGCGGGTTTATTTCCATCGAATCTGATGAGCCAGATGAACCCATTTATCGCAGGAAAGCGGAGTATTACTAAGGATCATTATGTCTATTGATAAAGCACTTTACCCTGCCCCAACAGGTATGGATCAAGGCGTGAGTATTGAGATTGAAGACCCGGAGTCTGTAACGATTAACACCGGGGATGTCGAGATCACCCTGGAGCCAGAGAATGATTACGGCGGGGACTTTGATTCAAACCTCGCAGAAATACTGGACGAAGGTGAGCTTGCCGCCATTTCATCTGACCTCATGGAGTTAGTGGACGCTGACATATCCTCACGCAAGGATTGGGCAGAAACCTTTGTCAAGGGCCTGGAAGTTCTGGGCATGAACTATGAAGAAAGAACGCAGCCATGGAACGGGGCATGTGGGGTTTTCTCAACCATCCTGACAGAAGCGGCCATCAAGTTTCAGGCTGAGTCCATCATGGAAACCTTCCCAGCCCAAGGCCCGGTAAAGACCGAGATCATTGGTGCAATTGACAAGATGAAGGAAGACGCAGCCCAACGTGTCCGGGATGACATGAACTTCAAGCTGACGGAAGAAATGCCTGAGTACCGCCCGGAACATGAGCGGATGCTCTACTCCCTGGGGCTTTCAGGTTCTGCGTTTAAAAAGGTCTACTACGACCCGGCCATGGGACGGCAGGTAGCCCTGTATATCCCGGCAGAGGACGTTATCGTGCCTTACGGGGCATCGAATTTAAACAACGCAGAACGGGTCACCCATGTGATGCGTAAGACCAAGAATGAGATCAAGAAGCTCCAGGTCAGCGGGTTTTACCGGGATATAGACCTGGGCGACCCCGTCAACATAATGACGGACATTGAGAAGAAGAAAGCCGAACAGCAAGGCTATAAGGCTTCCGATGACAACCGCTACCAGATCCTTGAGATCCACACAGACCTGGACATTGAGGGGTTTGAGGATGTGGATAAAGACGGGGAACCTACCGGCATTGCCCTGCCCTATGTGGTGACCATCGACCGGGGAACCGGGGATGTCCTGGCAATCTACCGCAACTGGCTGGAAGACGATGACCACAAAGCCAAGCGCCAGCATTTCGTGGATTACTGTTATATCCCAGGGTTTGGTTTCTACGGGATGGGACTGATCCATGTGATCGGCGGTTATGCCCGTGCAGGTACTTCTCTGATTCGCCAGTTGGTAGATGCTGGAACCCTGTCCAATCTGCCCGGTGGATTGAAGTCCCGTGGCATGCGAATCAAGGGTGACGATACGCCAATCGCTCCAGGTGAATTCCGGGATGTGGACGTTCCCAGTGGAGCGATCAAAGACAACGTCATGGCGCTCCCCTATAAGGAACCCAGCGCAACCCTCCTGACCCTGCTCAATCAGATCACAGAAGAGGGACGCAGATTGGGTTCTATCTCTGACATGAAGATCAGTGACATGAGTTCCCAGGCCCCCGTAGGGACAACCCTGGCAATTCTGGAAAGAACCTTAAAGACCATGGGGGCCGTTCAGGCCCGTGTCCATTACTCCATGAAGCAGGAATTCAAACTGCTCAAAGGAATCATCCGGGACTATGCGCCCAGTGAGTATGAGTACATGCCCCATGGCGGGAACCCCAAGGCAAAGCAGTCTGACTATGACATCGTTGAGGTGATTCCGGTCAGTGACCCGAACTCCAGCACGATGGCCCAGCGGATCATGCAGTATCAGGCGGTGATTCAGTTGGCCGCCCAGGCCCCGCAGATATATAACCTGCCCAATCTGCACCGCCAGATGATTGAGGTTCTGGGGATTCAGAACGCAGAAAAGCTGGTTCCAGTGGACGATGACCAAACACCACGGGATCCTGTCAGCGAGAACATGGCCTTCCTCAACGGAAAGCCAACCCAGGCATTCATCTACCAAGACCACGATGCCCACATCGCCGCCCACACATCCTTCATGCAGGATCCAATGATCGCCCAGACTATCGGACAAAACCCGATGGCCCAGAAGATCCAGGCGGCGGCAATGTCCCACATTGCAGAGCATCTGGCGTTCCAGTATCGAAGAAAGATCGAAGAGCAGATCGGAGTGCCATTGCCTCCCCCTGACCAGAAACTGCCAGAGGACATCGAAGTTCAAGTGTCCCGTTTGGTGGCCGATGGTGCGAAGCAACTCCTCCAGGCAAATCAAGCCCAGGCACAACAGGCCCAGGCCCAGCAACAGGCACAGGATCCTATGGTTCAAATGCAACAGCAGGAACTGCAAATCAAGCAGATGGATGCCCAGGCAAAAGCGCAGAAGTATCAGTCTGATGCCCAGTTGGCCCAGGCCCGTTTAAACATTGAGTCGCAGCGAATTGCGAACCAGAAGGAAATGGACATGGCCCGGATTGCTTCGCAGGAGAAGCAGGCCAACCAGAAAGTTCAAGTGGACATATTTAAACGGAATCAATGATGCTAGATCAAGCAATCAATTACCTCATCAAAGAACTTAAAGAGCGGGAAGCGAACCTGCTTGAGAGTCTGGGTGGTGGCGCAGCGCAAGACTACGCCGCCTACCGGGAAATGTGCGGCAACATTCGGGGTCTGGTGTTTGCACAATCTTTAATCTCCGACCTTGCGAAAAAAATGGAGAACTTTGACGATGAGTGAATTTGATGTTGCGGCTATAGATCTGTCGGGTATTTTGAATACCACGGCAGAGGAGAAGGCCAAACAAGTGCCTGATCCAGCTACGTTCTACCTTCTGTGTGTCCTCCCGGACATTGAAGAGGAGTATGAAAGCGGTCTGGTTAAAGCTGGGCAAACCATACATTTTGAGGAAGTACTGTCGCCGGTACTCTTCGTGGTGAAGATGGGGCCTGATGCTTTTAAGGACACCAAGCGTTTCCCGTCCGGGCCTTCGTGCAAGGTGGGAGATTTCGTTCTTGTCCGTCCCAATACCGGGACACGGATCAAGATTCATGGCAAAGAATTCCGGTTGATCAACGATGACTCTGTCGAAGGTGTTGTCCAAGATCCCCGTGGAATAACCCGTGCGTAGGGGAAAACATGGCTGAAATTGAAAAAACTGAGTTTGAGTTTCCACATGAGGTGGAAGAAAAACAATCCAAAGCTGGGGGCAAGATCGTTGAGCCTGAGTCCGATGAACCGGAAATTGAGGTAATTGACGATACCCCAGAGGAAGATCGTGGCCGGGAGCCAATGAAAACCCCGCCCGAAGAACCTACAGACGAGGAATTGGCAACGTATTCCAAACGGGATCGAACCAAAACCCGTGAATTCCACAAGGCTTACCACGATGAGCGCAGGGCAAAAGAAACCGCTCTGCGTGAAAAAGAGGAGGCCATTCGCATTGCACAGCAGGTTTATGAAGAAAATCAACGCCTTAAAGGCACGGTTGACTCCAATCAGAACCTCATGCTTGACCAAGTAAAGCGAACAATTGCCCAGGAAATTGATCAGGCAAAAGCCAAATACAAGAAAGCCTACGAGGACGGAGACTCAGAAGCCCTGGTCGATGCCCAAGAAGAGCTTACCAATGCCAAAATCAAGGCAGATCGTGTAAACAATTTTAAGCCGAAGCCTTTACAGGCCCAGGAAAATGTTGTACAAACGAGTCCAAGTGCTCCACCGCCTGACCACAAGGCCGAAGATTGGCAGCGTGCCAACCCTTGGTTTGGGCCAGATACTGAGATGACGGGCTTTGCACTAGCAGTGCATAACAAGCTCATCAACGAGGACGGTGTAGACCCAAAGAGTGACGAATACTACCAGCGTTTAAACGGTAGGTTGCGCCAAGTGTTCCCAGATAAGTTTGAGTCTGCGGAACCCGGTGATGCGAATCGCCGCCCAAAGTCAAATGTAGTTGCTTCGGCAAGTCGCAGTACTGCTCCCAAAAAGATCACACTGACGGCCTCTGAGGTCAACATCGCCAAGCGGCTTGGAATTCCTTTGGAACTCTATGCTCGTAAGGTTCTGGAAATTAGGAGAAGTACAAATGGATGAGCAGAAACGTGAAAAGCGTGCCCTTGAAAGTCGTGAAGCAGATATGCGTCCCAAGCGTTGGATGCCGCCTACTCTGTTGCCTGATCCCGAACCAGAAGATGGCTATGCCTTCCGCTGGATCCGTCTGAGCACCTTAAACAACCCTGATCCCACGAATATTTCTTCAAAGCTCCGTGAGGGATGGGAACCTGTAAAGGCCGTCTCCCAGCCAAAACTCCGCTTGGTCAGCAACCCTAACGGGCGCTTTCCTGACGGTATTGAGGTCGGTGGATTGTTGCTTTGCAAAACCCCGGTTGAGTTTACGGTTCAGCGTGATGAGTATTACCAGCAAGTGGCTGATACTCAGATGCAATCCGTGGACAACAACTACATGCGTGATAGCGATCCTCGGATGCCCATGTTCAAAGAACGTAGCTCCAAGGTCACTATCGGTAAGAGTATTTAAACTTTTTTGGAGTCCAACATGGCTTACCCCACTGTCTCGGCCCCGTATGGTCTAAAGCCTGTCAATTCAATTGACGGCAAGCCTTACGCTGGTGCTTTCCGACAGATTCCCGTTGCCGCTTCTTTTGCAACCGCCATCTTCTTTGGAGATACGGTTCAAATTGACAGCACCGGCTATCTGGTTCTCTCAACCACCACCAACTCTGGTGCAATTGTCGGCGTGTGTGTCGGCGGTTCATATGTGAACTCCAGCGGTCAAACCGTTGAAGGTCAGTATTTGCCTGCTTCCATCAGCACCTCGACCAACCCCGCTTATGCGTATGTGGTTGATGACCAGCAAGCACTTTTCAAAGTGGCTGTTGTGTCTTCTGGCACTACCATGAGTTCCGCAGGTCGTACCGTTGTCGGCACTAACTTGGCCCTGGTTCTCAACGCTGGCAGTACCACCACTGGTAACTCTGCTTTCGCTGTGACCTTGACCGGTGCAGGCACTACCGCCACCATTCCAATCCGTGTGATCGATGTTGTGCCTGAAACTGCTACCGCAGCTGACACTTACACCGAACTGTTGGTGAAAATCAACACTCACCAATATAACAACACCACTGGTGTTTAAGGAGTAAGAAATGGCTATTTCCCGTGCCCAGCTACTCAAAGAGTTGCTCCCTGGTCTGAATGCATTGTTTGGTCTTGAGTACGCCCGTTATGGTGAGGAACATAAAGAAATTTATGAAACCGAAACCTCTGAGCGTTCTTTTGAAGAAGAAACCAAACTTTCTGGCTTCTCTGCCGCACCGGTCAAGAACGAAGGTTCTGCGATCCAGTACGACAACGCACAGGAAGCATGGACTGCTCGTTACAACCACGAAACCATCGCTATGGGCTTCTCCATCACGGAAGAAGCAGTGGAAGACAACTTGTATGACTCGTTGTCCAGCCGCTACACCAAATCGTTGGCCCGTGCAATGGCATACACCAAGCAGGTCAAAGCCGCCTTTGTGTTGAACAATGCGTTCAGCACCACGGTGACTTACGGTGACGGCGTTTCCTTGTGTAACACCGCCCACCCCTTGATCTCTGGTGGAACCAACAGCAACCGCCCCACCACCGCCGCTGACTTGAATGAGACTTCGTTGGAAAACGCAGTTATTCAAATTGCCGGTTGGACGGATGAGCGTGGCCTGTTGATCGCCGCCAAGCCCAAGAAATTGGTTGTTCCCCCGAACTTGATGTTCGTTGCAACCCGCCTCCTGGAGACGGAATTGCGTGTCGGTACTACCGATAACGACATCAACGCTCTGAAGAACAATGGTTCGATCCCAGAAGGTTACTGCGTTAACCATTATCTGACCGACACCAACGCTTGGTTCTTGTTGTCTGATGTGCCTAACGGCCTGAAGCACTTTGTCCGTACCCCTCTGTCCAACTCCATGGACGGTGATTTTGATACTGGCAACGTGCGTTACAAGGCCCGTGAGCGTTACAGCTTCGGCGTATCGGATCCTTTGGGAATTTTCGGTTCACCCGGATCGTCCTGATAGGTAAGTAAAAAAGGGGGCCACAAGCCCCCTTTTTTCTTGTGTCCGTTTAAACTACATGGTATAAATGAGGCATTCCGGGAAAACCGGTGTATCAAACAGTCCCGGCTGACTGTCATGCAAGATTGATACACCTTAACGCATGGAGATATTCTTATGGGATTCGCAACTCACCTTGGCCCCTGGTTGTTGGGCACTGTTCGTAACACCACCGGCACGACTGTCGGCACGATTGAAAACTGCGGCGCAACCGTTGTTTCTCAGACCTTTAAAAAGAACTACGCCGGTCAAGCCGCTTCGGCTACCACCGACACCATCTGTGTCCTGCCTGCTGGCGCACAAATCCTTGAAATTAACATCGACACCACTGTTGCGTTCACCGGCTCCACTGCCGCCAACGTTAGCATTGGGGATGGCACTACCGCCGCTTTGTACTGGGCCGCTACAGATGTGACTACTGCTGGCCGTGCTGCTATCAGTAACGCAGCCGCTAAATTGGGCGCATGGTGTGGTGCAGCTTCTACTGCATCCCCCAACGGGATTGGTATTGGCGCAACGGACGTTAAAGTGATTGCCACAATGACCCCTACTGTTGCCGCTGTTACTGCTGGTACGGTGCAGTACACCATCGTTTACACGGTTGCCGACTCTAACGGTTCGCAGTTTCCAGCATCCGCTTAATTGATCTAGGGGGCTTCGGCCCCCGCTTCACAGGAGATTAATTATGGGTATGCAAACTGACGTTAAATCAAGTGCCGCCGCCGCTGGCGCAACAACCACCATCTTTAATGGCCCAACTCGCATCAAAGGCATTGTCATCAGTTATGCCTCGGGCGGGACGGTGACGCTAAATGATGGGACAGGTGGAACCGCAGTTTTTTCATTTACTGCCCCCGCAGCAGCAGGATCTGTAAGCATGTTAATTCCTGGTGAAGGGATTAAGTGCAACACAAATGTTTCTGCGGTGTGTGCGGCAGCAACAACCGCAGTTGTTTTCTATGGCTGATAAGAGCTTCAACTTGGTGGGACGCAAGCTTATGATTGCGATCCCCTGCTACGATGGCAAGGTCAACATCAAGACCTGCTTTGCCATAGCGCAACTCGTCCCCAAGTTAGACAAGATGGGTGTCCAGATTCATCTGGTTCACCTGTCTGGATGCTCAATCATCACTAAGGCACGGAACAAGCTGGTATCCAACTTCATGGATTCAGACTGTACTGATCTGCTGTTTGTGGATGCCGATGTGGTCATTAATGTCGAGGCTGTGACCCGCCTCTTGGCCCTGTCTACAGACCGGGACATTGTGGCCGGGACGTATCCCCGCAGGGCGGCAGATGCCAAGTTTTTCTTGGACTTCTACCTGGATGAACACAACCAGTTGGAGTTTGATGAAAACGGCTTGATGCGGGTTGAGAGCGTAGCAACGGGCTTTATGCTCATTCGCCGCCATGTCATTGAGTCCCTGATTGCAGCCCACCCTGAGTGGAAGTACAAGGGTGATGGGGACGGCGCAGATGAGTATGCAGTGTTTGACTTTGCCATCATCGATGGCGAGTACATTGGCGAAGACTACCTGTTCTGCCGCAGGGCCAGAGAGCACGGATACAAGATTCATCTTGACCCAATGATCAGCCTGCCACACATTGGCACGCAAGAATTTACCCGCAACTTTGAGCAAGACGCTCTACAGCCACTGCTCAAGGAGCATGCACGGTTGCACTTGAAAGTAGCAAATGGGTAGTTTAAGCGCCGTCATTGAAAAACACTGTACGAATTGCGGTGTGACAAAGGCTTTGGACTTGTTTTACACGACAGGCAAAAAAGTTGATGGAACACCAAAATACAACTCATGGTGTAAAAAATGTATTGCCGTGAAACAAGTGTCTTATCACAAGCGCACTTGGGGCGAAGAAAAACTTCAATACACCGCATTTAAGCGCACTAAGTCCACACGCTCATACTTGCAGTATTTACGCTCAAAGGCAATTCAACGCAAAAAAGCAGGTGAAGTTATTTCGCTTGATGCGCTTGAATTGCTTTGGCATACGCAGAATGGCTGTTGTGCTTTAACAGGATGGCAAATGACTATGGAGCTTGCCAACGGTGTTGTGGCAACAAATTGCAGTGTAGATCGTATAGACTCTACTCAAGGTTACATTGTCGGGAATGTGCAACTTGTTTGCCGTGTGGCTAATGTTGCAAAAAGCAATTTAACCCATAGTGATTTTGTGCAACTTTGCAAGGCGGTTTTGGAGAAGGCAAATGCCTAAAACACCAGCATGGCAGAGGAAAGAAGGCAAGTCAGAGAAGGGCGGTTTAAACGCCAAGGGTCGGGCCTCTGCGAAAAAACAGGGCATGAACCTAAAGCCTCCGCAACCAGAGGGCGGCAGCAGGCGAGACTCTTTCTGTGCAAGGATGAGTGGGATGAAGGAAAAATTGACTTCAGAGAAGACTGCGAAAGATCCAAACTCACGGATTAACAAAGCCCTCCGGGCGTGGGCATGCTGAGATGGACATTCATTCAATCTGGTCAACAGTTTTAACCCTGTTCATAGGGCTGTTGGTTTTTGTGATGCGGGAGAAGTTTGAAGAAATTTCTCGTTTGAGTATTCTGATAAACAAGACAAGGGAGGAAGTTGCCCGTGATTACGTTACTCAAGCAGAAGTGCAAAGAATTACTGACCACATTGACCAACGGTTTAACCGCCTTGAAGCAAAGATTGACGAACTTATTCGTCAAAAAGGGTGAGTGATGGCAGGCCCACTTACACCATTGATACCTTATGCCATAACCGGCATCAAAGGATATTTGGCGCAGAAGGCCGCCGAGAAAATCCCCGGTGCGGATGCAGTTATGAACCCTGGTCGATATATACGAGACAGGGTTATTGATCAGCTACCAGAGGACTCTAGAGCGAATGCACGCAAAGTAATGGACGCTGTTACTGACCCCGTGGGTTCAGCAATCAAAGCCGGTGGTCGAGCCATCAACAGCCAAATTGACCCAGACTTAAACGAAGTCATGGATAGGCAGACGGCCATGAATAGCGCCCAGCAACGTGGCATCCAGCAGGCATATGAAAACAAAGCCGCCAATGCTTTGCCCGGAGGAATCAGTGATCTGATTCGACCCAAAGAGCAGGCCCCAATAGACTTTGGATCAATGTCAGGCGACCGGGGTTACTTTGATGAAACCCCAACGATGCCTGGATTTGATTACAACGAAAGCGCAGTGTCGGATATGCCCGAGAACGCAGACATGGCAAATTACGACATGGACAGCATCGGTTCCACGGACTTCAAAAAAGGTGGACGGGTAAAGGCCCGGAAGCCTGCAAAACGCACGACAATGTCAACTCAATCATCTGCGTCTAAACGGGGTGATGGGATTGCCCAAAGGGGCAAAACACGGGGGAGGTATATCTAATGCCGTCCTCGTCAAAGAAACAACACAAGTTCATGGAAGCTGTGGCTCATAACCCGGCTTTTGCGAAGAAGGCCGGTGTCCCGCAATCCGTGGGACAAGATTTCAGCAATGCCGATAAAGGCAAAAAATTCAATAGAGGTGGTGCTATGCCAATGGATCCAAAAATGCTTGCAATGATGGCCGAGAAACTCAAAGGCCGAACAATGGGTGGCCGTCCCGCCCCTCGCCCTCCAATGGGCGCTCGTCCTCCTATGGCCGCTCCTGCGATGCCTGGGATGAAAAAGGGCGGCATGTTTAAAGGTAAGGAATCCATGAAGGAAGAACTTGCCGAAGCCAAAGCCATTAAGTCTGGCAAGATCACCCCCATGCAGTATGCCAAGGGCGAGAAGTCTGAGCCTGCAATGAAACGTGGCGCTACCAAGAAGATGGCAAATGGCGGCTCCGCATCCTCAAGGGCTGATGGTATTGCTCAACGTGGCAAGACCAAAGGGAAGATGTTGAAAAAGGGCGGCATGGCCTGTTAAGGAGTTTAAAATGAACAAAATGAAGCGTTACGCTGGTGAAGACGAAAGCTTGGTTGGCGGTGCTGAAGATGAGCGTCCCGCACCTACTGGCATGGGCGAAATAGCCGAAACCCGTGCAGACAAGATGATGGGCGAGGATGTCATAGATGAAGAAACTGGCGCTAAATCAAAGTTTAAACGCAACCCTGAGACGGGTGAGTTGTACAGTGAAGAGCCTGAGATGACCAAGCCCAAGCCCAAAAAGAAGAAGCCTTCTTTCTCTGAAAAAGCCCGTAAGGCAGGATTCACCAGCGCAGAAACCAAGGGTGGTGCGGCTCTGATGTATCGCAACCCTATGGGTAAGAAGATGGCCTCTGGCGGTACTGCATCCAGCCGTGCTGATGGCATTGCTCAACGGGGTAAGACCCGTGGGAAGATGTGCTGATGTTGCCCAGCCGTGGAATGGGGGACATCAACCCCACCAAAATGCCTGGGGCAAAGCGCAAGAAGCGCCGGGACAATACCGACTTTACTCAATATAAAGACGGTGGAACGGTTAATGCCGCAGGCAATTACACCAAACCCGGCCTTCGCAAGAAGATCGTGTCCAAGGTAAAGGCGGCAGCAACTCAAGGCACGGGCGCAGGCCAATGGTCAGCCCGTAAAGCACAACTTGTCGCCAAGAAATACAAGGCGGCTGGAGGAGGTTATCGTGATTAAAGGACATACAGGCGATTGCGCCGTGATGGAAGAAGGCCCCTGCACTTGTGGCACGGACGAAATTTTAGAAGAGTTGGCACTTGAAGATGCTGGTTTGACCGCTGAAGACTTTGAATGAAAGCGCCACAGACTTCCCTGAAAAACTGGGGTGACCAGAAATGGCGCACCAAGTCGGGGAAGCCTTCGTCAAAAACAGGCGAGAGGTATCTTCCCGAAGCGGCAATCAAGTCTTTGTCTTCTGCTGAGTATGCGGCAACTACCAAGGCCAAACGGCAAGGTAAGGCGGCAGGTAAACAGTTTGTGGCTCAACCCAAGGGTATAGCAAAGAAAACGGCAGGGTTTAGATGACAACCACAGGAACATCAGTATTCGACATGGACTTCACGGAGATAGCCGAGGAGTCATGGGAGCGTGCGGGTCGAGAAATGAGGTCTGGCTATGACCTCAGAACGGCACGCCGCTCCATGAATTTGATGACCATCGAATGGCAGAACCGTGGCTTAAACATGTGGACGATTGAGCAAGGCTCCTTCGAAATGACCGCCGGTTTAAACACATATCCCCTACCGGACGATACGATTGATCTTCTGGAGCACGTTATTCGGACGGGACAGAACTCAACGACCAATCAGGCTGATCTGACGATCACCCGCATAAGCGTTAGTACCTATGCCACGATCCCCAACAAACTGACCCAGGCCAGACCTATTCAGGTTCTGATCCAGCGCAATTCAGGCCAGACCGGGTCAACTGCATTGAGTTTAAATGGCGCAATTACCAGCACGGACACCACCATAACCCTGGACTCTGTTGTGGGCTTGGCGGCGGCAGGGTATATCAAGCTGGATAATGAAATAATTTATTACAACTACATCGCCGGGAATGTTTTGAGCAACTGCTTCCGGGCGCAAGCAAACACCGTTGCGGCATCGCACATAACTGCCACTGCCGTCTTCGTGCCCCAGCTTCCCGCCGTCACAGTATGGCCCACCCCTGATGACACCACCACCTACACGTTTGTGTACTGGCGCATGCGTAGGGTGCAGGATGCAGGGGCTGGTGTAGAGACTGCCGACATGAATTTCCGCTTCCTGCCATGTGTGGTGGCGGGGCTGGCCTACTACATCGCCATGAAGGTTCCTGAATTGCAGGGACGGATGGATATGCTGAAGGCAACCTACGATGAACAATTCAATCTGGCGGCAGGGGAAGACCATGAAAAGGCCGCTTTGCGGTTGGTTCCCCGTCAGTCATTCATTGGATCTGGTGGCTCATAATGGGCAACAGGTTTGCGTCAGGTAAATACTCAATTGCCGAGTGTGACCGGTGTGGTCAGCGATACAAGCTGAAGCAGCTTAAATTTGAGGTTATCAAGACCAAGCTGTATCAACTGAAGGTTTGTGATGAGTGCTGGGATCCTGATCAGCCGCAACTTCAACTGGGTATGTATCCGGTTGATGACCCGCAGGCTGTGATGCAACCCCGTCCTGACACGACATATGTAACATCGGGTGTAAACGTGGATGGGTATCCATCGGGTGGATCAAGAGACATTCAGTGGGGTTGGCAACCTGTAGGTGGTTCCAGCTTCTTTGATGTAGAACTCACGCCAAATTACTTGGTGGCAACGACAAGTGTTGGTACAGTAACGGTTAGCGCAACTTAGGAGCAGATATGGACAAGAAACAAGTCAAGGCAATTGCCGACACCGAAGCCAAGAAAATGGTCAAAGGCCATGAATCCCGCATGCATGCCAAAGGCATGAAGAAGGGCGGCCCCACCAGTTTGGATCGTAAGACATACGGAAAGAACCTTTCCCGTGCGATGAACCAGAAATCTGGGAGTAAATAATGGGTAAATACAGCAAAAAGGTAATGGGCAAAGAGGTTGGCGATGCCAGCGTCTATGCCGAACCCCACACCATGGATGGGAAGAAGGCCAGCATCTCCAGTAACCCTGGCAAAGGGCCAAACGGGAGCGAGGCAGTGAATGTAAACATGTCGGTTGGCAACATCAACCGCAGTGGATATTCTGAACCCAAGACCACTGGCATCAAGATGCGTGGGACGGGAGCCGCCACCAAAGGTGTGATGTCCAGAGGCCCAATGGGTTGAGGTTTCTATGGCACTGACTTATGCCCAGCTTGTAGTCGCTGTCAGCGATTATTGTGAGAACACGTTCGACACAACGGACATGGACACAATGATCAAGCAGGCTGAACAGCGTATATACAACACGGTTCAGATTGCAAACTTGCGTAAGAACGTGACGGGGACTATCACATCTGGCAATAAGTACTTGTCATGTCCGGAAGACTTCTTGTCTGTTTATTCAATTGCCATTTATCCAAACGCTGGGGGAAGCTACATCTACTTGCTCAATAAGGATGTGAACTTCATGCGGGATGCGTATCCCAATCCAGCCACAACGGGTACTCCCAAGCACTACGCCATCTTTGGCCCTCAGTCCACCAACGTGAACGAGTTGTCGTTCATTCTTGGGCCGACACCCAATGCAACTTATGGCACTGAGTTGCATTATTACTACTACCCAGAGTCCATCGTGACTGCGTCCACTACATGGTTGGGCGACAACTTTGATTCTGCGTTGCTGTATGGGACTATGTGCGAGGCTTACACCTACATGAAGGGTGAGCCTGATATGGTTGCACTGGTCAATCAGCGGTACGTTCAGTCGATTGCTCTGCTCAAGAACTTGGGTGATGGCAAACAGCGTCAGGATGCTTATCGTGATGGTCAGGTTAGGGTTCAGGTAAGTTAATGTCAATTGTCCAAACCCAAACCACCAGCTTCAAAGCGGAGCTTTATCAGGGCATCCATGACTTGACCACGGATGTGATCAAGATCGCCTTGTACACGGCCAATGCAAATTTAAACGAAGACACCACCGTTTACAGCAGCACCAATGAAGTGGCGGCTACAGGCACTTATGTGGCTGGCGGGGCAACAATGACCGGGATTACCGTCAGCACATCTGACTACACGGCCTATGTTGGGTTTGACAATGTATCCTGGACGGGTGTAATCACGGCCCGGTGTGCTTTGATATACAACTCAACCCAGGGCAACAAGTCGGTGGCAGTGTTGGACTTTGGTTCTGACAAGACATCGGTCACCACGTTCTTAATTACGATGCCAGCCAACACATCAACCACAGCATTGATCAGGAGTTCAAATTGATAGTCACAACCACCAAAGGCGAAATGGACGATTCCTTGCTTGAGAAGCGGGAAGGAACCGTGGACAATGACAATGAACTGACCACTTGGGTTGAGTATTGGCTGGAGGGCGAACTTGTTCACCGTTCTGTCCATGTCCAGTTGAAGAAAATGCCGGTTTTTGCCGGTGCTGAAGCCGCATCTATAGGTTAAAGGAAACATCATGGCAAACACACAAGCAATGACCACCTCGTTCTTGGGCGAGGTTCTGACTGCAACTCACAACTTTGGCACTGCACCGATCCGTGCAGCTACCACTGCCGACACGTTTAAAGCTGCCCTGTATTTGGCATCGGCAACGATCAATGCCTCCACCACGGCATATTCGTCCACGGGCGAGGTGTCTGGCACGGGTTACTCTGCTGGTGGCGTGACGGTGACCAATGCAACGGCTCCGCTGGCCTCAAACACCTCGACAACCGCAGGCACGGCCTATTGGACTCCTTCGGCCTCAATCAGCTACACCACGGTGACTTTGACCACGGCGTTTGATGCAGTGTTAATCTATAACTCAACACAGAGCAACAAGGCGGTCAGTGTCCACACCTTTGGTTCCCAGACGATCACGGCTGGAACCTTCACCCTGACGATGCCTTCCAACACGACTTCGACTGCTCTGTTGCGCTTGGCTACCACCTAAAGGGGTAAGCCGTGTCTCTCGGGTGGGGTGATGACACATGGGGGAGTAACGGATGGGGCGGTACTCTTGACCTCACAGGAAATGCTGCTACAGGTGCGGTAGGTTCCGTCACATCAAGTCTCACCATTGCCCTCACCGGGGTGTCATCCGCTGGCGCAGTTGGGACGATGGCTCCCAGCACTTCAGAGGGTGAAGACGGCGATATAGCGTATGGGGATGTTGGCAACATAGGGATAACCCTAGAGGTTGCTCTGACGGGCGTTTCTGCGGCGGGGTCGGTTGGAACAGTCGATCACAGCAAAGATGTAGAAATCACAGGGGTGTTGGCCTCTGGTGCAGTTGGCTCTGTTACCACATCAAGATTGGTGGCCCTGACGGGCGTAACGGCTTCTGGTGAAGTTGGAACTGTTACCGGTGGCGCAAGCACGGCTTTGACTGGGGTTTCTGCAAGCGGGGAAGTCGGCACAGTTGTCCAAAGCGCAACAGTTGCACTGACCGGGAACTTGGCATTTGGCTCTCCAGGCGGGGTGATTGTCCCGTTGAACAGCAACCAAGCGAATGGATCGGTTGGAACAGTTGTCAAAGAGGTATCTATCACCCTCACAGGTGTAGACGCATCAGGTTCTGTTGGGACGATGTCGGTGGCCGACAGGATACTGGCCCTGACAGGTGTAAACGCAACAGGATCAGTGGGTGATGTGATCGCCGTCTATTGGAAACCTATAGATGACACGCAGACCCCTTCGTGGCAAAATATCAGCAACCCGCAGACACCCGGTTGGTCGGACGTTTCAAATGAACAGACCGTCACCTGGGAAGAAGTCGTAACTTGAGGTTTAAACATGACTACAGCATACACATCACTCTTGGGTCTGGCCCTCCCCGTCACGGGCGAATTATCAGGGACATGGGGTGACACGGTAAACAACAGCATCACATCGTTGCTGGACTCCGCAATTGCCGGTACAACCACTCTCTCCGCAGACACCACGCTGACCACGACCACGGGCGCATCCAATCAGGCGAGACAGGCTATTCTGCTCTGCACAGGGCATTCAGCAAACATCACCATCACGGCCCCGGCACAGTCCAAAATTTACACGGTCATTAATGCTTCGGCAACCTACACGGTAAAAATCAGGGGCGTAGGCCCAACCACGGGCATCACGATCCCTGTCTCTTCCACTGCCACAGTAGCCTGGAACGGCTCTGATTTTGTTGATGCAAGCGGGTATATCAACGGGAACTTAAGGGTCAATGGGACACTGAGTGTTACGGGTGCAGTAACTTTCACCGCAGGCACTGCTTCAACCACTACCGGGACAGGAACACTTGTAATTACAGGTGGTTTAGGAGTAAGCGGAAGAATTAATGCAGCCAACTTTGATGGGATTGTTGGTGCTAATACTGCGGCGGCTGGGTCGTTTACTACGCTGAGTGCCACGGATGTAATCAAGCAAACAGGAAACCCCAGTCTTCCGGCGGCGGGTGCTACCGAAGCCTTTGTGGCTCACAACACTGGGTATGGTGCTGTTCTTTATGGGCAAGGCACAACATACGATGTGGCATTGCTTGATCGCAACACAACTCCACGGCTGACTGTTACAACAGCAGGTGCAGCAGTCACTGGAACGCTGAGTGCTACGGGAATGACCCTTGATGCAAGCGGTAACTTGGGATTGGGTGTTGCGCCTAATGCTTGGCAGGCTGGTTATAAGTTTCTCCAGTTTTCTGATGCAACTGGTGGATTTATTGGTGGCAGTAGCTATTCCGGACAATTTGGTGCAAACGCTTATATTAATTCAAGTGCTGTATGGGTTTACGGCGGGGCTTCTTATAAAGCATCAAGATATGAACAGTTTAATGGGCAGCATGCGTGGTTTAGGTCTACATCAACACCTGTAATTAACACAGATGTAGTATTTACCCAAGCAATGACCCTTGATGCAAGCGGTAACTTGAGTATTGGGGCCACAAGCACCACTGGTAAATTACTAGCGGCTGGTACTGGCTATAACATTTCAGGAAATGCTTATGGTGTTGCCACATTTCTCCAAGACACAACTACTGCCCGTGGTGTGTTTATGGGGTATGACAGCACTGGGCAAATTGGCACAATTTCAGCATCTTCAAATGGAGCCGCAAGCAATTTAGCTTTTTGGACATACAGCGGTTCTGCATGGGCAGAAAAAGCCCGTATCGACTCCAACGGTAAATTGCTTTTGGGTCTTACAACTGGATCAGGGCTGTCCAATAATGACTTTGCTATGGTTAACGGCGGCAGTATTAGATTTAGAAACGCCGCTAACAGTGCCTACATCAGTGCCTTCTACTTTACCCCGTCAAACGGCCTTGATATTGGAACAGGCGGTTCACTGTCTACTATTACTTTTGGTATTAGTGGTATTGGGGAGACCGGTAGATTTGATACCAGCGGTAACTTGCTGGTGGGGACTACGACTAATGTCTCAACCGATGGAATTCTTCATGCTCAAAGTGCAACTAATAAAACAGCAGTAGGCGCATACGCTAAAGGAACAACTTCAAGTGCTGTTGGCTATTACTGCAAAACAGATAGCGCAAATGCTCTTTATGCGTATTGGAATTGCAATGGTGTAAATACAGGAACGATTAGCACTAACGGGACAACAACAACTTATGGAACTACATCAGACTATCGTTTAAAAACTGTTGTTGGTGCTGTCACAGGACATGGTTCACGTATTGATGCTCTTGAGCCTGTTGAGTACGAGTGGAAATCTAACGGCTCACGCACCCGTGGCTTCTTGGCTCACAAGTTCCAAGAAGTTTATGCAAACAGCGTTTCAGGAACAAAAGACGCTGTAGATGAAAATGGAAATCCTGTTTATCAAGGAATGCAAGCGGGAACTGCTGAAGTTATTGCTGACCTTGTTGCTGAAATTCAATCCCTTCGTAAACGCCTTGCCGCCGCTAACATCTAATCTTTAAAGGAATAAACCATGTCAACAATCGTTTGGAACATCAGTCAAACCAACTACGAAACCGCAAATGGTTTCATCACCACAGCCCATTGGCAAGCAAATGCAACAGATGGGGATTACTCTGCATCTGTGTACAACACTTGTTCATGGCAACCCGGTACACCCACAATCCCCTATGACAGCGTGACCATGCAAGAAGTATTGGATTGGTGCTGGGCAGGTGGTGTGGATAAAGACGCTGTTGAGGCTTCTTTGGCTGCTCAGATTGAATTGCAGAAAAACCCCGTAACCGCAGTAGGTGTACCTTGGCCTGCGGCACAATAAAAACGGGCAACCCGCTGGCCCAAACAGCGGCTTTTTATGGAGAAACGCATGACTGAGCAAGAGACTCTGGCAACCCCTGTCAAACTGGAACTGCCCTTGGGCGCAGTGAACATGATCCTGGCCGCATTGGCAAAAGCACCTTATGAGCAAGTTGCTGACTTGGTGCAAGCCATTCGTGAGCAAGCCATCCCCCAGGTTCCAATGCCCCAAGAAGCCAAGCCTGCGGAGCAGCCATTGATCCAGTAACAGCATTTGCCCTGTGCAAAGGGGCATATGAAGGCATAAAGGGCTGCATCAGCGTTTAAGAAGATGCCAAACGAGAAGCCGAACCCAGATGACACCTTGAGCAAGGTGCTGGCCTATGTGGACAGCCCGTTTAAGTTGATCGCCATCCTGGTGATGGGGCTGGTAACGTTTACAGGGTATTTTCTTTGGCAGAACCAAGAATTGTTGGTGGGGGCATACCGGGAGAACCAGAAGATGCCCTCCATCGCAGAAGACAGAATTGAGGATGCCGCCTCCCATTTGTTTAAACATACCGGGGCGGTGGTGGTAGCGGTGTTCAAGGTCAATCCAATGTTTGGCACACGGGTGCTACACAGAGCCTACACAAAGGAAGGCCGGGACAAGATTAATGACGGGCTGGACATTGGGCTGTTTACATCCAATGCGGCCAACAACAAGGATGTGGTGGCGCTGATGGCCGGAGAGATAACCTGCGGGTCTTACACCCAAGCGCAGAGCGAGATTGGCCTTTGGTACATTGAGAAGGGCATGACCTTTGGGTGTAGAGTGGGTGTGCCGCCTGACCCAAGTAGGTTCATCGGACAGATTACCGTTGGATGGGCCGAACAACCCGAAGACATGGAGAAGATTAACAACCTGCTGCTCATAGCGGCAACAATGCTTTCAAGGAGCAAACAGTAATGCTGACCCTATTTTCAACCCTGATCTCTTTCCTGATGGGCGGCTTGCCCAAGTTGCTGGAATTCTTCCAAGACCGCAGTGACAAGAAGCATGAGATGGCCCTGGCCCAGCTTCAGATTCAGCGGGAGTTAGAAATGCGAAAACTGGGCTTTGAGGCCCAAGAGCGGGTCGAGCATATCAAGTCTGAGCAACTGGAGATGGAAACCAAATCCAATGAGAAGCAGGCCCTGATCGGCGCTCAACAGGCTGAGATGCAGGCCATATATGCCCATGACACAAGTTTAAACGAGGGTACAAGCACTTGGATGAAGAACCTGCGTGCCAGCGTGCGCCCGGTCATCACCTACGGCTTCTTCTTGCTTCTGGTGGGCATTGACTGCGCCCTGATCTGGCACGGCTTCAACAGCAGTGTGAGCTTTGCGGAAATGGCAAACCAACTGTGGGATGACGAAACCCAGGCTCTGTTCGCCTCGATCATCGCCTT
>Ga0209358_10000578_pt1 | contig 31886 bp, 23 predicted proteins | sample LauGreFa1BDMLBSN_2_FD_187574 | JGI IMG/M metagenome (GOLD analysis project Ga0209358, IMG submission 187574) | Freshwater lake microbial communities from Lake Michigan, USA - Fa13.BD.MLB.SN (SPAdes) (version 2) | ecosystem: Environmental > Aquatic > Freshwater > Lake | place: Lake Michigan, USA... | reverse complement strand
ATTTGCTGTAAACTTTGGAACTTCTACTTATTCTAATCCCATCAACGGAACCAATAACTACATCAATAATATTAACACATTAGGATATGCGTTGCTGGATGCGCCCAACCCAAGTATTACATGGGAACAGTCTGAGCAGGCTAATATTGGATTGGATCTGACTATCAAGAATAATTTGACCATCACGGCTGAAGTATATCGTCGCAAGGTGGATCAAATGTTGTTGAGTCGTCCCATCCCCAACTATGTTGGTTTGAACGCTCCATTTATCAATGCGGGTTCCATGGAGAACCGTGGTTGGGAGTTCAGCGCCAATTATAAAAAATCACTTTCCAATAAAGTTAAGTTGGATGTAACGGCTATGATCTCTGATGTACGTAATAAAGTGTTGACATTACCTGGTGTGCCTTTCTTGGATGGCGGATCAATTCGTACAGCTCCAAATCAGGCGCTTTGGTCTTATTTTGGATACCAGTCAATCGGTTATTTTTCTGATTCCAATGATGTGAAAAATTCTCCAGTACAGTTTGGAACCGCTTGGAGTTCTAACCCTACAGTTGGTTCAAAACCTGGTGATGTAAAGTATGCCGATATCAGTGGTCCTGATGGTAAGCCAGATGGCAAGGTTGATAATTTTGACAGAACATTTATTGGCAACAATTTCCCTCGTTATGAGTATAGCCTGAATCTGAATCTCTCAATCGGTAATTTGGATATCAGCATTTTTGGTCAAGGCGTTGGAATGCGTAATAATTATTACAGCGGTACGGGTGCAGTTCCTTTTGCTAGCAGTGATTTTGCTGCCTCTTTGTTGAATATGCACAAGGACTACTGGACAGCCTCTAATCCAAACGCACGCTTTCCTCGTTTGTTACCTTCAGGAAGTGGTGGAAACAACTATGTGGCCTCTTCACACTGGATTCGTGATGCTTCTTTCTTGCGTTTGAAGAATGTAAACATTGCTTACCGCGTGCCCGCTAGCTGGTTCAAGAAATCCGGAGTACCGTTGACTGGAGCAAAAGTGTTTATCAGTGGACAAAATTTACTTACGCTTACAAATGCATGGGATGGATTTGATCCGGAGATCAACAGTGCAAATGCAGAGTTTTATCCGCTGATGAGAACTATGACTGTAGGTGTAAACATCAACTTCTAAACAAACAAACTTTTAGTATATGAAAAAGATAAGTTCAATACTGTTGTTTACGGCCGTGCTGGTTGCATCCGGTTGTAACAAGTTCTTGGACCGCCAGCCACTCGATAGTGCTTCTTCTGCCACCTTTATGCAAACGGAGGATGAAATGAACCTGGCACTTAATGGCGTCTATGCAGCGGCATTCTGGCAATTCCCTAACAATACTCCCTTATTGTTCGCCATTGAATCCACAACGGATTTGGCAATCAAACGTACCGGTAATGCAGAAGATCAGGTTGCCATGGGAGATGGTGGACCATTCTTAATTGGGAATTCATTACCAGGAACCAGTTGGAATCAGGCTTATAAGCTTGTAACCCGCGCTAATATCATGTTAGATGGAATGACCAAAGGGCAGGGTAATGTATCTGCTGCTCGTTATGCTCGTCTTCGTGCAGAAGCTTTGGTATTGCGTGCTTGGGGTTATTACCACATCATGGGTTGGTTTGGTGACCCGGTATACTTTAGAAAGCCATTGGATCCGAGTGAGTATGAAACCATTGGTAGAACAAAAGTGGCCACGGTTGTAACAGACCTGTACAAGGATTTAGATGATGCTGCCGCAGGGTTTGATCAATCCAGTGCAGCACCTGTGATCGAGTATGGTCGGGTTAACAAAGGCGTAGCACTGGGCTTAAAAGCTCGACTAGCTATGTTAGTTAAAGATTATCCTACTGCAAAAGCTGCTACGCAGGCCGTTATTAGCTCTAATGCATATGGATTGAATCCGCGCTATACAGATTTGTTTATGTTGGCAGGACAGCGCTCTAACGTCAATCGCGAATTGATGTATGTGCAAACTTATCCTACGGATATCCTAGACCCTCAAAATTGGCTTTGTGTTTTAACTATACCTCGTCAGGTTGGTACTTCACAAAGCAGTCATTTCCCCAGCCAACAGTTAGTGGATCTATATGAAGGTCGTGATGGTCAACGTATTGATCGATCTGCAGTATATAGCCAAGCCGCTCCTTCACAGAACCGCGACAGACGTCTTGGATGGACTGTTTATATGCAGGGAGACACGATGGTTCACAACACAGCAAAGTCGCCATCACTCCCTTACGTTCAACCAAAAGAGCGTACTATCTTCAATATTTACTCCAATACTCGCTTCAAGTTTAACTGGAATACTAACCAATTTGATGCAGTTGCTAGTAATATTGATTGGATTGGATTTCTGGCATCACCTTGGTTTGCAGGTGCTACGGGCTCAAGTGGTGGTGTTGGATATGTTTGGAGAAAGTATGTAGACTCTACCCAGTATTCTTGGGAAACTAAAACTGGTTATATCAACATGCGTTATGCTGAGATCTTATTGACTTATGCAGAGGCAAAGATTGAGCTTGGTGAGACAGACGCCTCTGTTCTTAATGCTATTAATGCAGTTCGTGCACGTGCAGGTCAACCCGCTGTTACTGGTGGTTCTGCTGATGAACTTCGTGAGTTAGTTCGTCGGGAGCGTGCAGTTGAATTTGCTGGCGAGGGTCTTCGTTTGATTGACCTTCGTCGCTGGGATCTTTACGGAGTGGCAAATACCATGCCTGTAGTTGGTGTTTCCTTAAACCCTGCAGATCCTGCGGAGAGAGCTTCTTTTGACGCAAACGGACTTCCTGTTTATTCAGCTGCCAGTATTCTTAAGCGTCTCAAGACAAGAGCACAAACGCGTGTAAATACAAATTCACGATACAAGTTGTGGCCAATTCCACAGGGGGAAATTGATAAGAATAAGAATATCACACAAAACCCAGGTTGGCAATAAATTGCTTAAAAGAATCAGAAGGGGCACTTTAATCGGTGCCCCTTTTTTTATTATTTTGAATCAAATAAGTCTCTGATGAAAACATCCGTTGATCGAGTACAAGAACTAGATGTGTTACGAGGTATTGCTATTATAGGAATGGTTCTCTCGGGTAGTATTGCATTTGGAGGTTTATTACCCGCCTGGATGTATCATGCGCAGGTTCCCCCGCCCAATCATCAATTTGATCCCACTCGACCCGGAATCACTTGGGTAGATTTGGTATTTCCTCTTTTTCTATTTTGTATGGGTGCGGCCATGCCACTTTCAATAAAAGTACAATTAGACAAGGGCCTAACACGTTTTAGCTTGTTCTCAGTTGCAGTCAGAAGGTTTTTTCAACTTTTATTTTTTGCTCTATTTTCTCAACACCTGAAAGCTTGGGTACTTAGTAAAGATCAATCGTTTTTGGATCAGCTTCTTTCTATCGTCGCCTTTCTTTTACTATTTGGGCAGCTTTTTGATTTTAAAAAAATAGTGACAGAGAACTGGGGAAAACTGATTAAGCTAATCTCGTATTTGGCTGCAGGGTTACTTTTATATCGACTCCCATTTAAAGATGGAAATGGGTTTGATTTTTACCGTAGCGATATTATTATTGTTGTGTTAGCGAACATGGCTTTGTTTGGAACGTTGATTTATTTATTTACTTATCAGCGACCCTATTGGAGAGTGGCTGTATTGGTTGTAGTGGCAGGTATTATAATAACAGCTCGTGAGCCCGGTGAAAATATTGTAAAATCATTTTTCAACTTCCATTCAATTTGGGGGCTTGCATTTGATTGGGCCTATAAGTTTTACTTTTTAAAATATCTCTTTATTGTAATACCCGGTATGTGGGCAGGGGAATTATTCTTAGCAGTCAATAGTAAAACTCATGAGGCGTATTCTTTCAAAAATACAATTTGGTCATTTTTGACGCTTGGCTTATTAATAGCGTTATTATCACTTCTTTTTATTCGAGACCAAGCGCTTCTTTGCTGGGCCGTGCTGCTTGTACTAGTTATCGCTGCATGGTGCCGTAAATTGCTAGAGCAGTACACCGTATTAACGTATGCATTAACTCGCTATGGCTTATTTTTTTTGTTAATGGGTTTAATCTTGGAGCCATTTGAAGGCGGAATTAAAAAAGACCCCTCCACGTTTAGCTATTATTTTATGACAACTGGGTATGGTTTTTTAATGCTTGTTGTGAGTAAGGACTTGAGTGGAATTAACTGGCTAAGGGCTATTAGATTTTGGTTCGCTGGTCTTGGAAAAAATCCACTAGTTGCTTATGTGGCTGGGTCTTTATTGATCCTTCCGCTACTCTCAATAAGTGGTCTTCGTGTACATTGGGATTCCTGGGTGAGTACTCCCTGGCAGGGATTTCTCAAGGGGGTGATTTTTACCGCTATGGTCAGCGCACTCACCCTCTTCTTTAACCGAAAAAATTGGATCTGGAGAAGTTAGTTTATTGTATTAAGGCCAACTCAGTTATTTGTAGGCCAGCTCCAGGATGTGTTTGAATTATTTCTATTCTGTCTAGTTCTTTAGCACTGGTAAGGAAGTAATACCATTCTTTTACTCCTTTTTCCATAACAGAAATATAGATGGGACGTTTATCCTGTGCTGCACGAATATCTCTCCCATAAAGTAATGGGATGGTAAAAATTTTTGTATTGGCTTTCCAACCGGTAAGCAATGCTACTTGCGTAGCTTCTGGAAGTATCAGCGCCGTGGCGGCATTCAATTTAACTCCACCGAAATTGCTAGGATTTTCTAACGAGAGTAAAAATTGGTTAGGTCTATGTATTGCCTCAGTACGGGTACAGTTTTCGAATTCAAACAAGCCCTTCCAACTCATTCCATCTTTTTTTGAAAGCGGCAGGGGTTGTCTGTAAAATCGATTTGTCCACTCTGTTACTCCCTGATAAGGAAGTTCGGTTGGGAGTTCTTTTCTACCACTCCATGCATAATCCAAAGCCAAAATATAGGCGCCAAACTGCTCTATATTTTTCAGCATATTTATTTCACTACTTTCAAAATCTGCCCATGTTGTTTGTAAGACTCCTGCTTTTTCTTGATTTGCTGCTAAGGCAAATCCTCTTATATTTTCAGGAACAAACCAGGGAGATGCCAGGGGGCGAAATCCTTCTTTTTTCCATAATTGAAGGTTGGGTTTATAAACTTGAGGATCCGGATTACCCAAATAATGCCAATCTGCAATCCAAGTATTCTTTGGAATGCAGGACCTAATTTGAGCAGCTCTTTGCTTGTTTACTCCATTAACTGCGTCAGGCGCTTCTCCAGGGGCAAGTCCCATATCTCCCCAGATCATCAACTCAAGTTTTCTTTTTTTACTAAATCGATTTAATCGGTTCAATTGATCTCGAAATAAATTTATTTCGTTCTCCCTAGGCCAATTAAATCCAATCATGCCAATTTCATCAAATCCAACATGAATGGTTTGTGGGTTTAAGAGTTCAATGGCTTCTTTCCAAAGGGTTAGCATTACTTTTTTACCCTTGCTTTTATTTACGTTTAACGTGTAGGGGTAGGATGGATTAATAGCTAAAGCTCGATTTTCCAGGGGCTTAAAAAACCACTCCATATGACCAAGACTTTGAATCAATGGAATTGGTTCAATATGCTTACTTCGCAAATAGTCAAATTCTATTTTTAAGTCCTCTCGTCCAATACTTATAGCATTTTTAATAGAGGGGAAAGACTTCCAATTTGCTTGCTCACATTGTAACACCACTTTGTTGATTTTAAGTGGTTGTAATACCTGCTGATACATTTTTTTGTGCAGTGCCAGGCTTTGTGGCCCAGTAAACATGTGTATTCCTCGCCAGCTAATTTGTGGTTCATCTTTTAGAAGGCCATTTCTAAGTACAAGCTGATTTTCTTTTTGTTCTAGCAATTGACCAAGTGTCTCCAATGCGTGTTGTAATCCTGCTGAACTGGCATAGCTAATCTGTATGCTGTCTTGAATTCTTATCGAATAACCCTCTGCAGACAGGGTATTGTCTACCGTCAGGTTTAACGAAGGGTTTAGATAGGTGTCTAGCTTCCAATAGCGTCTTGCAATCTCATTAAAATACGTCAGCGTGGTGTCGCTTGGATTTTTAGGACGAACAGGAATGTAGGTAAATCCTTCTGCTGGAATCCATTCAGTTGGCTTGGGGAGTAAGATCATTTTTCCGCTAGGAGGCACCCATGTATCTCTGGAGTGCGTTAGTTGGATAGTCTTTTCAGTAAGGGGCATTTCTGTTTTGGCAAATATGGGGGCTTCCAATTGTTCGATGCTGAATGATCTTATGATTCTTTCTTTTTCCAATAAACTTTCAGAACGGTCATGAAAGCGTATGAATTGTGAGCGAGTACTAAATTCACCTGCTCCAGGATGTAGGGCTGTGTCGAGTTTAATAAAGAATGGATTCGAGGCGCTAAAACGATAAGTGCCAAAAGGTGTTGAAGCAATTAATAAGGTGTCTTCAAAATCTTTTTCAAGGTGTTGAATCACTTTGCCGTCTTTATCACTCCATAAGGCGGTTTCAAAAAATGGAAACCATAGACGGGTGTAAAGCAAATCACATACGCCGGGTGTATTTTTATTCCAAGTGCAGTTTAATTCAGTTTTTATTTTATTGTTGCTTCGTGAAAGGATAAATGTGCCTTGCACAGCCGTGTTGGAACTGCCAATAAATAAAACATCTTGCTGAGGATTGCTAGTATCTGCATCTTGTTCCCACCAGGTAAAATAATACTCATGTTGTTTTCGATTTTCATTTAGAAAATTAATTTCTGAACCCATGGCCCATTGGAGTGAGCCTTGGTTAATAATCAATCCTTTTTTTGGAATAAGCTTAGCCTGTAATTGAGAAAAGCTAATGAAGGGAAATGCTAATAAAAGAAGCAAGCCGTTTCCTGTCAGTGATATTTTTTTTATGCTACTCATACACATAATAAGTGAGTGTTCCTCCTTCCAAGAGTTGTTGGTGAGAAATGGAAAGCACCGGTATTTCTTTTTTATTCCATTTGACTTTTGCAATTCCTTTTTTTCCAACGCCGGGAACAGTAATTACTTGGATTTTTACTTTTTTATTTAAGGGCATTTCTAAAACAGCCTCTTTGATCAAGGGTAGGCCAAATACATATTGGCCCGAAGCTGGATTGAGCGGATACATTCCCAAGGCTGACCAGATATACCAGGCACTCATTTGTCCGCAGTCATCATTGCCAGTGAGACCATCCGGACCATTCTTATACATGCTATCTGCTACAACTCGAATCCATTGTGCCGCTTTTTCAGGTGCTCCTAATGCCGTATAGAGATAAATGATATGATGACTAGGTTCATTGCCATGCGCGTACTGGCCTATCAAACCTGTTACATCTATTGATACATCCTCTCCATGTAATTCAGAAGGGGCAGTAAAGAGGTCATCGAGTTTTTTTATTATTTTTTCTTTACCCCCATGTAAGGAAGCAAATCCTTCTACATCATGCGGTACAAAAAAACTATGCTGCCAGGCCGTTCCCTCTATGTATTGTCCTTCAAAACCGTGCTCACTAAGTAAAGGGTCAAAGGGTTCTTTGAATTTACCATCGCTCATGCGAGCCCTGAAAAAACCAGAGTTGGAATCAAATAGCGCTTTGTATGAGTTTGCGCGCTGGCTATATATTTTAAAATCTTCGGTACGTCCCAGCTTGTTTGCCACTTGGGCAATACACCAGTCGTCATAGGCATATTCCAAGGTAGTAGTAACACTCCAGCCATGTTTGTCATGTGGGAGATAGCCATATTCTTTATAGGCAGGAGTTCCCCGTTGGGACTGGTTTGCGCTTTTTTTCATCGCATCATAGGCTCGGAAAATGTCAAATCCTTTAATCTCCTTTAAGATAGCATCCGCTAAAATGGGTACGCTGTGATAGCCAGTCATGGTATTGGCCTCCCATGTGCTGATGTCCCACACTGGTAATAGTCCATTGTCGTCATAAAATGCAAGCATGCTGTTCAGCATGTCTCTGTATCGTTCGGGTTGGAGTATGGTGAAAAGCGGGTTAAGTGCTCTGAATACATCCCATTGGGAGAAAATAGTATACTTATTAACTCCATTTGTGAATCGGCGAATCTTGTTATCGTGCGTTTGGTACTGACCATCTGCATCGCTATGAGTTACCGGGGCTAATGCAGTGCGATATAGTGCGGTGTAAAATCGGGTAGCAAAAGCTTGGTCAGCGGTATCAATTTTTATTTTTTCTAATTCTTTTTCCCATCGATTTGTTGCTTTGCGTGCAACTTGATCAAAGTCATTAGTAAATTGATTGCCGAGTTCCATTCGTGCTTTATCTGTACTAACGGAACTGAGGGCTACACTAAACTGTAGGGGTTGTATGGTATTGAATTCTAGCAATGCCTTGACTTGCTTTCCCTCCGCACGATAGCGTGTATGCACAGAATCATCTATAAAAACTAGTTGACGAACTGGCTGATTGAATCGCGCAGCGAAATATACTTTCTGTCCTTTGGCCCAACCCGTACTGAAACGATATCCCACTAATGTGAAGGAATCTATTAATTGCAGATAACCTGCAGTAGGCTGATCCCAATTTATTGCAAATCCCATATCAAATCGTACCCAGCCTTTTGTACTCGGATAACTATACCGATGATGTCCAGTTCGATCAGAAGTAGTTAATTCAACTTTTACCTGGTTGTCAAGTTGAACTGAGTAATAGCCGGGTTCCGCTTTTTCATTTTGGTGTTGAAAAGGAATTAAAATTTTCTTTGCGCGAATTTGTGCTGTATCTGTTAGGGGTAAAACTGAGATATCACACCAGTCGCCAATTCCAGTGCCACTTAAATGGGTATGACTAAATCCAGCAATTGTTTTACTGCTATAGTGATAACCGCTGCACCAATCCCAACCCTCTACGCCGTTGTCTGGACTTAATTGTACCATGCCAAAGGGTACTGTTGCGCCTGGATACACGTGGCCATGTCCTCCGGTTCCTAAAAAAGGGTCTACCCATTTGGTATAGGTTTGTGCATTTACTTGTTCAATAGAAAATAGAACAAGAATGGCGAACACAACTCGTGTTATCATGTGCAATTATTTAATAAAGGGGTATTGTCCAGCAAACCAGGAGTTGACCTCTTTGATGCCCTCGTAGAAAAAGAAGGATTCTCCTTTGAATCCATTATTTCGATTGGCTTGGATCATTTGGCTAAGCATCGCCGCACTGGCTGTATAAGTTCCCGAACGGAGTAATACTCCAGGATAAAGCGGTACTGCAGGATTCCGATGTGCTGTTTTTTGTTGTTGCACCACGGCTGTATATCCATTGATGTCGTATCGGTAGCATTGTGGTAGCACTGCATCTATCCACGTGCTGTCAACCCAAGTGGGCCAATCTTGCAGGTACTCATTGTATCCAAAGGGATGTGGGCTAGGGGAGATAGTAAATAGAACAGAAGGCTTAATAGTTTTGACTTCGGAGCGTAGTCGCTTTACAAAACCATTAAGTTTTCGAGCACGCCATCTAAGCCAGCTGGTGTCAGTTGCTGAAGTGGGAGGATTGGCGCCATTGTTTTCATTTTTGTATAGGTTAACTGTGTAGGAATCGTATCCTCCTGTGTTTGGTAACGCAGGTAAACGATCATCGCCTTGTACTCCATCAATGGCGTAGCTACTCACCACTTCTTTAAATAGGTCAATCATGAATTGCTGTACTTCGGGGTGAATCCCATTTAGCCAGTCAAATCCATTTTTTACCACCAAGTTGCCAGCATGATCTCTAGCTGCCCAATGTGGCTTTGCTGCTACAATGGCCCCTCCACTGGCACTGTATGAGGAGGAGAATCCATATTCGAACCAAGCATGCACTTTTAAGCCTGCGGCATGCCCTTCCTCAATACATTCTTGCAATGGATCTCGTCCCGCAAACCGCTCCAGAATCGGCTTACCGATCAACGTATTCATTACGTTGCTGGGATAGGTGGTGCGGGCATTATTATAAACAACAACAAACAAATGATTGATACCTGCAGCTTTGCAAGTGCTAACCATTTGTCGAATATTGTCTCGACTATCTAAGGCTGTGCTTGCAGTTGTAGTAATCCAGGCACCACGCATGGCGTTAGGATCCCAAGCTGGAGTTGGGGGTGTAGGATTACCTCCGCCAGGAGTTGATTTTTTTTTGCATCCTGTAGTGCTCAAAAAACAGGTCAATAGCAATAGGGCAGCAAGTCGCATGTGAATAAAAATGACAGGTTCCTCGCGAATCTATTTAAATAATATTATAAATTCACAAATCGTTTTTAAAATAATTTATTAAATAACTACGCTTGCCATCACAGCCTAAACATCCGCTTTCGTGGATACCCACTACTTGGTTTGCCATGGGTTTGCCCAATTTAGTCCTAGGAGGAACTATCGCCTCACTCCTTTATAAAAGTTTGGGATATTCCGATACTCAAATTGCTTTTTGGACTGGACTTATTGTGTTACCCTGGAGTTTTAAGCCTTTGTGGGGGCCTTTTATGGAACTCTATAAAACCAAAAAGTTTTACATCCAGTTTTCTCAACTTGCTTGTGGACTTCTTTTTTCACTTTCGGTACTTTCATTATACACCTCAGTTTTTTTTCCACTTTCCGTTACACTTTTTTTTCTAATTGCTTTTTTTGGAGCTACCCAAGACATGGCGGCTGATGGAATTTATCTCAGTGAATTATCTTCTAGCCAACAAGCGCGTTATGTTGGCTGGCAGGGAACTTTTTATAATGTGGCCAAGCTTTTCTCCAATGGGGGTATGGTTTTTTTAGCGGGTGTATTAATTCCTTTGTTGGGTGATCGTGATGCATGGGCAATTGTTTTAGCAATCTATGCATTGGTGATGTTGCTTCTTGGAATTTATAATCGTCGAGTATTGCCTGAGCAAGTTGTTCAACAGTCAATCCAGAGTGCAGCACAGGTTTGGGACACCTTGAAGGATGTGATGGTGAGCTTCTTTCAGAAGAAGCATATAGGGGCTGGTATTTTATTTATAGTATTATATCGTTTTGCAGAGGGGCAGGGGATCAAAATCATGCCGCTTTTTTTAAAAGCATCAATTGCTGAGGGAGGACTTGGCTTAACGGAATCCACCGTTGGATTGCTTACAGGTATCTATGGTACTGCTGCATTTGTGCTAGGCTCACTGGCTGCCGGATATTTTGTATCAAACAAGGGGCTTAACAGGAGGACACTATTATTACTCTGCGCCTTCTTTAATCTGCCCTTTGCAGCCTATGCTTATTTGGCCATTACGCAAGCAAGTTCTTTGTGGGTGATTGGCGCAGCTATTGCTATTGAACATTTTGGTTATGGCTTTGGCTTTATTGGGATTATCTTATTTATTATGCAACAGATTGCCCCTGGTAAATATCAAATGGCTCATTATGCGTTTGGTAGCGCGATAACTTATTTCGGTTATACCATTGCATCGATGATCAGCGGTGCAATCAGCGATTATTTAGGGTATGCTCAGTTTTTTGTTTGGGTATTGGTTTCCACACTTCCTGCTTTTTTAGTTAGTTGGTTAGTGCCACTCAAACAAAAAGGTGAAGAATCAGGAACTTAATTTAAATTGATTGCATGTTAATCACGGGTACATTCTTAGACGAAATCAGCCACGATATACCCCATCAGAATTGGGGCCCGGCAGAATGGGAGCAGGATTTTGTGCATATGAAAAATGCGGGTATCGACACAGTTATTTTAATCCGTAGCGGCTACCGTTCATTTCTTACTTATCCTTCGCCCTACTTACTTAAGCATCGTACTTGCTACCAACCTCCAATTGATTTAGTAGAACTTTTTTGTACACTAGCCGATCGTTATCAAATGAAGTTTTATTTTGGGCTTTATGATAGCGGTCATTATTGGGATACCGGCGAGATGAAAGAAGAAATAGAATTAAATCGTTTTGTGATCGATGAAGTATGGTCTCGCTATGGGCATCATCCCTCTTTTCAAGGCTGGTATTTGAGTATGGAGATCAGCCGTAAAACGAAGGGAGCCATTGAGGCTTTTCACACCTTAGGGAAGCTTTGTAAGGAGGTTAGTAATGGGCTACCTACTTTCATATCACCCTGGATAGATGGGAAAAAAGCCGTACTAGCAGCTTCTGGGCAGTTGTCAAAGGCTGATGCTGTCTCCTTGCAAGAACATGAGCAGGAGTGGAATGAAATTTTTCAGGGCATTCAGGGTGCTGTGGATGCAGTGGCATTTCAGGATGGTCATATTGGCTACCACGAACTAGAGGACTTTTTCAGTATTAATAAAAAATTAGCTGATCGTTACGGTATGCAGTGCTGGACTAATGCCGAATCATTTGATCGGGATATGCCCATCAAGTTTTTACCTATCAAATTTGAGAAGTTAAAGCTAAAGTTGGAGGCAGCTGCTCGCGCTGGCTATGATAAAGCAATCACTTTTGAGTTTTCTCATTTTATGAGTCCTCAATCTGTATATGGCGCAGCGCATCACTTATATAATCGATACCAGGAATATCGAACTTCAATCACTTCATCCAATTCCATTTGATGATTTATTTACGAATTGTAATACTATTGGTGGGAGTTTTTTGTTCTCCACTTTTTATAGTGGCGCAAAATTCTAAGTCGGAAGCAATAAAAGGCACTTGGGTAACCAATGTAGCCAGCAACGCTCTTCTTTCAAAGGAAAATATACAGCGAACAGTTTTGCAAGCAAAACAAGCGGGGTTAAATACCTTATTTGTCGTGGTATGGAATGGGGGGTATACGCTATATCCAAGTGCTGTTCAGCAGCAATATATTGGGATTCGACAGCATCCTGATTTTGCTGGTAGAGATCCATTGCGTGAGATCATCGAAGAGGGGCATCGTGCTAATTTAAAAATCCATGCCTGGTTTGAGTTTGGTTTTTCTTATGCCTATAAAGACACGGCTTCTTTGTGGCTGAAACGATACCCAACTTGGTGTGGCCGCAATACAAAAGGTGAATTATTGCAAAAGAATGGATTTTACTGGTGGAACGCTTTAGATCCTGGCCCTCAGCAACTATTGCAATCGCTAATTCTTGAAGTAGTAAAAAATTACAATATTGACGGTATACAAGGCGATGATCGATTACCAGCAATGCCAGCAGAAGGCGGATACGACTCTTATACACGTACCCTCTATCAAAATGAGTTTAGTGGTGCATCTGTTCCTGACAATCCAAAGGATAAAGTATTTCTAAAGTGGAAGGCTGAAAAGTTATCAAACTATGCAGCACAAATCTATAAAGCCGTAAAAAAGGAAAAACCTTCTTGTGTAGTTTCATGGGCGCCCAGTATTTATCCCTGGAGTCTTGAAGAATATCTGCAAGATTGGCCTACCTGGCTAAAGGGAGGTTATGCTGACTTAATCATTCCACAGCTTTATCGATATAATTTTGATGCCTATACTACTATTTTAAAACAACTTCGGAGCCAGGTCCCGGATTCTTTATTAGAAAAGATAGTACCTGGTATACTCACTTCGCTCGGTGATGGCTATCAGGCGGATACTGTGCTCATGCAAAAAATGATACAACTTAACCGCTCCCTAGGTTTTAAGGGGGAAGTGTTTTTTTATTTTGAAACTGTAAATAGAATTCCCTTTTCGCTGTATAAAGACTAGGCTTTATGAAAAAAAATCTACTTATTCTGCCCTTATTGGTACTCTTGGCGAGTGGTGCCTGTTCCAAATCAAAAAATGGAGGGGGAGGAACACCAACGCCAACACCAACTCCAACGCCAATCACACCATTGATCACCCTGGCTCCTGGTTGGAAATACTCTGCCACACTTTCCTTGAATTTTCCAACGGGTATACAGGCCTTTACATTTGATACCATTTTTAATGGACGAACACTTAAAGCATTTTGTGTTGCGCTCGATTATTCAACCGGACGGTTTGATTTTAAACCAGTACAATCGTCAACCCCTCGTACTCCCAGTCAGTTTGCTGCAGCGGAAACCGGTTTAGTATATGTCGCAATCAATGGCGGCTATTATGGCGGAAATCAATCCTATAGTTTGGTCAAGTACAATAATGTGGTAAGTGCCCCCAATATTAAAGCAGTAACTCGTACCTACAATGGTTCGTCCACTTCATATTATCCAACCCGCGCCGCTTTTGGTATAACATCAACCGGTGCTCCTACAACGGCATGGATTTATTCAGTAGGGGCTGGTAATGATGTTATTTATCAATATCCTACTCCAAGTCCCAATGCGGAGGGAATGGCCCCTCAACCGCAACCCACTGAAACGTTTCCAGCCGGAGGATCGCTGTGGAATGTTGTGGCTGGAATTGGAGGCTCTCCGCTATTACTTCAAGCAGGTAGTGTAAGAATTACCGATGTAGAGGAATTGATCAACATCAATAATACATCTTCAAGACCACGGACGGCAATTGGATATACTGCTGCAGGCCGATTAGTGTTGCTGGCCGTAGAGGGGGATAATGCAAGTGCTGGATATCCGGGGATCAACTTGGTTGATCTCGCAAATCTTTTAAAGTCGATTGGATGCACGGATGCAATTAATCTAGATGGAGGCGGTTCTACGTCTATGGTAATCGGAAGTAGACTAACTGTTCGTCCGGGTGATAGTGGTGTGGAGCGTCCAGTAATAAGTGCCTTGTTGATCAAGCAGCGTTAATCGACTTTTTTCTTCTTTAATGCTAGTCGGATATCTGCTGCCTGATGATGAAATAGCTTTTCTTTTGATTCCAGATTTTTAATAAAGAGATTATCCTCCAGTTTACCCATTACCTCCTCCATTTCAGCTTCATTATTGTACAACATTTTTCTGAATGGATTTTGATAGTCTTTCTCTCTGGATCTTCTAATCTGAGCCATCATCCAGTGCTGGGTATCCTCGGCTTCTTCCAGCAAAGAAAGTAGCTTGTTGCGACTCATTTGGTTTGCGGTGCAACCCGTAATCAACAAGAGTACCGATAATGCATGATCAAGTTTATCTATTGGGTAGCGATCACTTTGTTGGTAGTACCAATCATGAATTTGGTCCCAACTATTCACTTTTCCGTTGCTAATATTTTTCTTTAATTGTTCGAGAGACTGCTCTCTTAAAAGTTGTCCACCTACATTAATCCAGGCCCCTGGTTTATTTTCTATTTTTTGACAACGGCTCCTCAGATAATCCAACCAATTCTTTCCTTTAGGTTTTAAATTGAATAATTCTCTGACACAGTAATACCGGATTAATCGGTTGTAGTTTCTATACGCAGTAGTCACTTTAGATAACCGGGTAGGTCTGCGACTGTTCTCTGCGCCTTTTATTACAATACTGAGTTGATCTACCGTTTCTGTATCATTTTTGAGAAGGGTACGGCCAATTGCTGTCAATGACTGCCCTGTTTTTGAGTGATTCTTTTTTGTGTAGGCTTCCCCAGTGCTAGTTTCTAATAGAACAATTGCGTCAAGCATTTCATTAATTGTATCCGGCGCGAGATAGTCAAACTCCAAATAAATTCTTTTGTCGGTTCTTCCATCTCGAGCAGGGAATTTTTCGCTATTTCTTGCTAATGCATAAAGGTTGTATTCAAACCAATACCCTGGCATGATTACCAATTCATTCTTATCTGTACCATTACTGATCAGGGAAAAGGGAAGCTTGATATTCAGTTCAGATTGGAAATCACCTTTAGCAAGAATGCTAAAAGAAGCAAAATACGAGTTGTGTTTAAGGCTCACACATAAACCTGGCCAAAATCCACGGCTTGCTACAAGTTCACCATCTGCGGCACGTGAATTGTGGTTGGAGCCAATGGTTGCACCCGCTGCCAAATTACTTTGACCTTGAATCACAGCAGCGCAGAGAAAAGAATTATTATGGTGTTGTTCGTGTCCAGGAAACAGTAAGGAGTTTAATACTTCACAACAAGAAATAGTAGAGTTGTCTCCCAAATACGAATTGATCAAACGGGCTCCATATTTTAATTGTGAATTAGTCCCCATTACAAATCGAACGGCCTTCACGCCATAGAAGATGCGGCAACCATATCCTACGATGCCATTGACCAGTTCGCATCCTTCTCCTATTTGCGTGGAAGCCTCAGCGGAGGAGAGGATGGTGATATTTTTTAGTTTGTTCGCCCCCTTGATATATGCGTCAGTTCCTATCCAAGCATCTTTGATGATTGCGCAGTTTTTGATAACTGTTCTGTCCCCAATTTTTCCGTAGTATCCTCTTTTTCTGTCAAACTTATCGTCTGTAAATTCTTGCAGTTTTTCTAAAAGCTTTTTATTGTCTCTGTACTTAGACCAAATCCATGCGTCTGCTGCCAGCATACCATTGAATGGCAGCACTTTTCTTCCTCCATTTTCATTGGCTAGCTCCATCCAAATTCTGACAGTGGGATCTTCGCCAATTTTTACCACTCCATTTCCAAATTTTGCATGATCGGTGCTTGATAATTCCTGAATATTCACAAGGAGTACATCATTACCCGTAATGATATGACTCATGAAACTGATTTGGTCAATTACCACATTGTCACCAATGTCACAGCTAATGATAGTGCTGTTATAAATGCCGACCGGCATTCTCAGGTTATTGAACTCATGAAAAAGAGGTTCTAGTTTTCCAATTCTGATTTTTCCAAAAAAACTGCATCGTTTGACCAGTTTGGGGTCAAAGGTGGGTGCCACCTCAATATTGCTCCAGTCGTCAGCACTATTATCGTTACGAACCAGGGTCTGAATTTCTTTAGCAGTCAGTTTGCGATAGGAAGTCTTAGATCGGTGCTGTCTATTTCGCAGATAGTATTCATCTTTCCCTTTGGGAATAAAAGCGGGGTCTATAAATCCAAAGCCAAGCGATGAGAGTGGCTGTTTATTGATTTTATTCATAGGTAAGGTTATCAATTATTCTACCGTCACTGACTTGGCAAGATTGCGAGGCTTATCTACATCACATCCTCGTTCTACACCAATATAATAGGCAAGTAGTTGTAGAGGGACCACTGTTAATAAGGGGGCCAGCATCTCGTCACAAACGGGTACCGTCATCACCGACTCGCTAAGGGTGGTTGCCGTCTCGTCACCTTCGGAAATTACGGCTATCACTTTTCCTTTTCTGGCTTTTATTTCTTGCATATTGCTGATCACTTTCTCGTGATAGCTGTCATTAGTAGCTACAAAAACCACGGGAAGTTGTTCGTCGACTAAAGCAATAGGGCCATGCTTCATTTCAGCAGCGGGATATCCCTCCGCATGGATATAAGAAATCTCCTTGAGCTTTAACGCTCCTTCCAAGGCAACTGGAAAATTGTAGCCACGGCCGAGATACAAAAAGTCACGCGCAGAAGAATATTGCTTGGCAATATTTTGTATGATAGTTGTGTCGCTCAAAATCTGCTGTACTTTACCAGGTATTTCCTCCAGTTCACTTAATAGATGGCTGATTCGTTCAGTGGACATGGTCCCCTTTATTTGCGCAATTTTTAGCGCAATCATACTCAATACGGCTAGTTGTGCTGTAAAAGCTTTGGTGGATGCTACACCAATTTCCGGGCCTGCGTGTGTATAGGCACCAGCGTGACTAATACGGGCGATTGAGGATCCTACTACGTTTACAACGCCTAAAATGATGGCACCTTTTGCTTTTGCATTTTCAATGGCAACTAGGGTATCAGCTGTTTCGCCGCTTTGGGAAATGGCAATAATCACATCGCCTGGGTGGATTACAGGATTTCTGTAACGAAACTCTGATGCATATTCTACTTCAACATTGATGCGGCAGCATTCTTCAAATATATATTCTGCGGTAAGTCCGGCATGCCAACTCGTGCCACAGGCAACCATAATAATTCGATTGGCGTTACAGATCTCTTTGGCATATTGTTCAATGCCGCTCAAGGTGATTCTATTTTTATGCGCATCCAAACGACCACGCAAACAGTCGTAAGTTGTTTGGGGTTGTTCAAAAATTTCTTTGAGCATAAAGTGATCAAAGCCTCCCTTTTCAATTGCAGCTAATTCAATATCCAGTTTTTGTACATAGGGAGTAAGTACTTCATTTCCGAGATTTTTAAGAATTAATTCATCAGGACGAATGATGGCTAATTCGTAGTCATTCACATAGACCACTTCTTTGGTGTATTCAAGCATAGGCGAGGCGTCGGAACCTAAAAAATGTTCGCCTTTCCCAACGCCAATCACTAAGGGACTGCCCTTGCGTGCAGCTAATATGGTATCAGGAGCGTCCTGTTCTATTAGCAGAATTACATAGGCTCCTGTAACACGTTTTAATGCAATTCGAACTGCCTCCTCTAAGGAGCAGTGATTATTTTCTTTGATCTCATCAATGAAGTTGAGTAATACTTCAGTGTCGGTATCGCTTTTGAACTGATACCCTTTTTGAAGCAGTTCTTGTTTTAACTGATAATAGTTTTCAATAATCCCATTGTGGATCATGGCAAGTTTTCCACTCGCTGAAAGGTGTGGGTGCGCATTTTTATCACTGGGTTCGCCATGAGTAGCCCAACGCGTATGGCCAATTCCCGTTTTGCCTGTAATATTTTTGCCTACTACATGTTCCTCCAAATCAGCAACCTTCCCCATTTTTTTATATACATGTAGCGACTGATTATGCAACGCAATACCTGCGCTATCATATCCTCTGTATTCTAATCTCTTTAATCCTTTTACAACAACGGGAAACGCATCACGATAGCCTGTATAGCCAACAATTCCACACATAGAATAAAGTTTGTTGGCTCAAATATATTGGTAGTCTCAATACAATGTGCTGAATAACTATCTTTTAAAAGATAACCCTTATTTATAAAAAAAATTAAAAAGTAGGAAATCAAAGCAAAATATCTCGAAGCAAAAGATAGGCCGTACCAAAATAAATGAGTAGACCAGTTACATCTACTAGTGTTGCAATAAATGGTGTGGAAGAAGCGGCTGGATCAGCTCCTAATCTTTTTAATAATAAGGGCAGCATAGATCCCATAAGTGTTCCCCACAATACAACTCCGATCAATGCCATTCCAATCGCTAGTCCCACTTGGAAATAATGTTCACCAAAGAGTGAAAGGAATTGGTGCCCGCCTACTACTATTCCAAAACCAATCAAACCCAATGTCAATCCCATGAATAAACCTGATTGTATTTCTCTTCGTGCAATTCTCCACCAATCTTTAACGGTAATCTCACCCAACGCCATTGCTTGTATAATCAGTGTAGCAGCTTGCGAACCACTGTTTCCTCCGCTAGAGATAATCAGTGGAATAAATGTAGAGAGCACTAGCACGTGCTCCAATGTTTTTTGAAAGCCCGACATGGCTGCGATAGTTAGTGTTTCTCCAATAAATAGAATCAGCAGCCAAATAATTCTCTTTTTGTATAATTTAAAAAGTGGGATATCCAAGTAAGGTTCTTCCAATGCTTCCGTACCTCCCATTTTTTGCATGTCCTCACTGAACTCTTCTCCAGCCACCCATAGTATATCGTCAATGGTAACAATACCCAATAACTTGTTGCTTTGACTTACTACTGGTAATGCCACGCGATTATTCATCTTAAATGTTTCGCTGGCTGTTTCTTGATCATCTTCAGGGTGCAATGCAATAACTCTGCCATCAATCAGTTCCTCTACTTTCTTGTTGGGCGCACTCAGGATAATATCACTAATTCGGATGTCATCAATCAGTTCGCCCTTTTCATTAATAACATAGATTACGTTGATGGTTTCACTGTCTTTTCCATATTTGCGAATGGTTGCAAATACTTCCTCTACGGTGTTGCTGGCATACACATAAACATAATCTGGCGTCATCAGTCGGCCAATACTATTTTCTGGGTAGCCCAGCAGGGAAAGTGTAACCTTTCTTTCTTCTGGGTCAAGCATTTTTATCAACTCTCGTACCACATTGCTAGGCAATTCTTCTAAGAAGTCTGTGCGGTCGTCAGCGGGAAGCTCATTTAGCAATAAAGCAGTGGTATTGGCGGGTAATTTTCTTATGATACTCTTCTGACTTGATAGATCCAAGATTTTAAATACACTAGCTGCCCGGTGCGTCGACATGCTGGAAATAATCGTGGTGTCCTCATCTGGGTATCGTTCCACCAATTCGGCAACTTCACTGATATTCTGGTCATCTAAAAATGCGTGCAGTCTTGCCATATCTCTTTCGGCAAGCATTGCTTCAAATTCAGCAGCCAAAATACCTTGTGTTTGCTCTATGGACATCTTTGCAAAAGTACAAAGGAAAATGCGTACTTCGTAGTTAACTCTCATTGTCATGATATTGCCTTGTCTTTTTATAGCGCCTTCTTCCAAGCATGGCAGAGGTGTTTTTACGAACGAAGTATTAGAGGCAGGTAAGACCATCGAAATATCTCCTGTAATTATTTTGCCTGCATCAGATCGTTTACATATTGACAATACCTTGCTGCACGATTATATTTTTGAGTGGGGTGAAGACCGCTCTAAGGCAGCAGTAGCGTTGGGCTACCTATCTATTTATAATCATACTTGTCCCAGTAATTGTGTCTACGAAATGGATTTTTCAGCGGGCATCATGCGCGTAATTACGGTTACGTCAATTCAAAAAGGGGAGGAGTTATTCATCAACTATCATGGCGATTTTGATAATGCGTCTCCCTTGTGGTTTCCTATTGAGAAGTCATAGGATAACGCGACGGCTTGAAACAAAAAACCCCGCTCTCTGGCGGGGTTTATGAAAAAGTAATAATTTTTAAAATTTGATCTGTGCTCTCAATTCTCCAAGAGGAAAAGCAGCTGTACGGATACTAACATAGTACACTCCGTTAAGTAGATTTTCTTCTGTGATCAAAACTTCATCAACGAACAAGCGACCACTATAAGTGCCACAACTAGTATTTGTAAAGGTTGCGCACCTTGCAATACCCGATAACGAGAATAGCTGTATTGGGTTAGCAGGGAATCCAGCTGGAGCCATTCCGTGAATGGACATACCTGGAATAGGTGATGTAGCTACAGGCCCGCTTAATCCAGACCAACGAATGGTATAAGACAATAGCTTAGTGGCTGTGTTGTAGTGAATGTCCATAGTACCCAATGCAGAAGTGGGACTAGGAGGGAAGTTTTGAGCTCCTGTAAGAGGAACATCTACGCGACTGTACTCTTTTCTAACAAAAAGATCGTCATCACGATCGCAAGCTCCCAAGGATAATAAAAGGGTAGCAGCAACTAAAAAACGAGCAGTAGTTTGGAACAGTTTCATTGAAACAGATTTTCGTAAAAGTAATACAATTTTTTGATTGACCCCATTTTTGGGGTTTTCGTGAAGTGGATGGGGAAAACTAGCCCAATTTCCTTTTTAGTGCCTGAAGTTTCAAAAGGGCGTCCAAAGGGGTTAGGTGTTCAATATCAACATTTTCAAGCTCCTTTTTGATTTCTAATAAGGCTGAATCCTCGCTGCCAAAAATGGACAATTGTAATTGAGGAATATTGGCTTTATTACCATGTTTTTGGGGGGTGAGTTGTGGAGCTTTATGCCCTCCCTCAAGCTCTGCTAGTTTTTTTGCGGCCTGGTCTAAGAGGGGTGTGGGCATACCCGCCATGCGGGCCACATGTAGCCCAAAGCTGTGTAAGGAACCTCCGGGGGCTAGCTTGCGTAAAAAAATTACCCGATTTCCTGATTCCTGGTAAGTGATATGAAAATTTCGAACGCGTGAAAACTGTTCCTCTAGCTCATTTAATTCGTGATAGTGCGTGGCAAAAAGTGTTTTTGGTTTAGCCGGCGACTCGTGTAAATAAGCTGCGATACTCCAGGCAATAGAAACACCATCATAAGTTGAGGTCCCTCTTCCTATTTCGTCCAAAATAACCAGGCTACGTTCACTTAAATTATTAATGATAGAAGCTGTTTCATTCATCTCTACCATAAAAGTTGATTCGCCTCCCGCCAGGTTATCGGATGCGCCAACACGTGTAAAAATTTTATCTGTCAGCGGTATCAGGGCTCGTTTTGCAGGAACATAATGTCCCATATGAGCAAGTAGACAGATCAGTGCAGTTTGTCGAAGCAAAGCAGACTTACCACTCATGTTGGGTCCTGTTAGGATCAAAAGCTGCTGGGAATTTGGATCAAGTAATAAGTCGTTTCCAATGTAGGGTTCTCCAGCAGGCAGACATCTTTCAATAACAGGATGTCGGCCTGCTTCAATCAGAAGTTGAGCGTCTGTGGTTACTTCTGGCTTACAGTAGTTGAATTGTAACGCATTGTTAGCAAAACAACACAGACAATCCAAATTGGCAACTGCATCTGCATTTTTCTGTAGTGTAGGAACAATTAACTGTAGCCTTGTAAGTAGTTCTTCAAAAATGGAAAATTCAAGGGTTCGAATTCGCTCTTCTGCACCCATAATTTTTTCCTCATACTCCTTTAATTCTGGCGTAATATATCGCTCTGCATTTGTGAGCGTTTGCTTTCTTATCCAATTCGAGGGTACTTTTTCTTTATGCGCATGTGTTACTTCTAGGTAATATCCAAAGACTGAATTAAAACCAATTTTCAAAGAAGTGATGCCAGTTTCTCTTATTTCACGCTCCTGCATCGCTTGTAAAAATTGTTTTCCGCTGGTAGCTAGCGAACGAAGCTGGTCCAACTCGGGATGTACACCCGCTGAAATGGCCTCCCCTTTTTGTATCACTGCGGGAGGTTCGTTCACTAGGGTTCTTTCTATGTCTTGAATTGTATTCTCTTGCGAGGCAAGTTGGCTCGCGATGTTTAGCAAAAAGGACTGCTGGGTTTGGTTGAGTTCTTCTTTTATTTTTTCAAGCTTTCGCAAGTACCCAGCCAATGCTCTTATTTCCCGAGGTCCTGTTTTTCTAAGGGATAGTCGAGCGGCAAGCCGTTCTAAATCTCCACATCCTTCTAGTTGTGATCTAATTTCATAACGATGAGTAGATTCTTTAATTAAAAATTCTACCGTATCCAATCTTTCTTGTATGACACTCTGTTCAACAAGAGGGAAGATCATCCAGCGTTTTAGTCTTCTTCCTCCCATGGGAGTTTGTGTATGATCCAACATGCTTAGCAGTGTTGGATTGCCTTCGCGAGAAGGAGTCAGCAACTCTAAATTCCGGATCGTAAATCGGTCCATCCATAGAAATGATTGACGATCGATACGCTGTATTCTACTGATGTGCTGAAGATGTGGGTGGTCTGTTTCCTTGAGATAGTGAAATATAGCGCCAGCTGCTATGCATCCTAAGGGCAGTTCTTCCACACCGAATCCTTTTAAAGACTGTACTTGGAAGTGTTTTAATAATAAATCGCGGGTGTAGGTTTCATCAAAGATCCATTCGTCCAGCGTGTAGGTATAAGTTTTCAGTCCTAGTTGTTCCTTCAGTCGATGCTGGTGTTGTCGTTGGACCACTAACTCTGCGGTGGGTAATCCTTGTATGAGTTTATCTGCAAAATCTCGATCTCCTTCTGTCACATAAAGTTCACCGGTAGAAATATCTAGGAAAGCAAGTCCCAATTTGTCTTCAGGGCCAGTGTGTAGGGCTAGTAGAAAGTTATTGCTTCGTTGATCGAGTATTTTATCATTAGTGGTAGTACCGGGCGATAACATTTCGGTTACACCTCTTTTTACAATTCCCTTGGCTTGTTTGGGATCTTCCAACTGATCGCAAACTGCAACACGATGACCTGCCTTTACTAATTTATGCAGGTAGGTGTCCAGGGAATGATGTGGAAAACCTGCTAATGCTGCATCTGCTGCTGCTCCATTATTTCTTTTAGTCAGGGTGATTCCCAGAATCTGTGAAGCAAGTACTGCATCCTGTCCAAAGGTTTCATAAAAATCCCCCACTCGAAACAAAAGAATTGCATCGGGATATTTTTGTTTGATTGCCCGGTGTTGCTGCATCAGCGGGGTCTCGTTGGAAGCTCTTTTAGCCATACAGGTAGGTGAGGAGGACAAAAATAAGGAACCCTGCTTACCTTCGCCGCATGCGAAAATTACGCATGGATGAATTGGGCCGTAAAACAGTTACGGAAGTGAAGGGGGCCAGTAAGGTCCCGGTTATTGTTGTACTGGAAAACATTAGAAGCGCCTATAATGTGGGTAGTGTGTTTAGAACCGCTGATGCGTTTCTTTTGGAGAGTGTTTATTTAGTGGGTTACACCGCTTTTCCTCCACATAAGGAAATACGTAAAACTGCTTTAGGTGCTGAGGAGTCTGTTAATTGGAAGCATTTTAAAACCATGTCTGAAGCAATCGATGCTATTCATCAGTTGGGGTATGCGCTTGTTGCGGCAGAGCAGACTGATCGAAGTGTCCCACTGCATCTTTGGGAAGAACCCGCATCTCCAGGTTTGGCATTGGTAATGGGGAATGAAGTGACCGGTGTAGAACAAGACACGCTTGAAGCCTGTGAGCATGTAATAGAAATCCCTCAGCTTGGTATGAAACATTCATTAAATATTGCCACGGCTGCTGGGGTTGTACTTTGGGAAATTGTCAGAAAAAAAATCACAGGAAAGGGATGAACAACGGATTTGTAAACTATTTCAAGCTCATCAAGTTTTCGCACACCGTGTTTGCAATGCCATTTGCATTGATTGGATTTTTTCTTGGACTCCAGTCTATAGTTCCTGGTACTGAGGTACAGGGAATACGGTTGTTCATACTAGTAGTTTCGTGCATGGTTTCCGCGAGAAGTGCAGCCATGGCATTCAATCGTTATCTGGATCGTTCATTTGATGCGCTTAATCCGCGTACAGCTCAGCGAGAAATTCCTGTTGGGGTAATCAAGCCGAAGCAGGCCCTGGCTTTTACGTTGGGAATGTCTGTGCTTTTTATAAGCTGCGCCTGGTTGATTAATACACTTTGTTTTTTTCTTTCTCCACTGGCTTTGCTGATTATTCTCGGATATAGTTATACAAAGCGGTTCACTCCGCTATGTCATCTTGTATTGGGTGCAGGTCTTTCGTTAGCACCAATTGGCGCTTATTTGGCAGTTACCAGCCAATTTGCTGTGGTTCCATTATTTTTCTCTTTTGCGGTATTAACATGGGTCAGTGGATTTGATATTATTTACGCTTTACAAGATGAACCCTTTGATCGTTCTCAGCATCTTTATTCTATTCCAGTTTGGCTAGGAGCTCAAAAAGCATTGTATGTTTCTAGATTTCTTCATATCGCCAGCTTCATTTTTATTGGGATGGCCGGTTGGTATGGTCAATTTGGATGGCTATACTGGGTCGGGGCATTTCTATACGGAGGTTTACTGATTTATCAACAATGGCTGGTGAGTCCTCATGACCTTAGTCGGGTTGACCTGGCCTTTATGACAGTAAACGGATTTGCCTCTATGCTATTTGCAGGTTTTGTAATCACCGATTTATATATTCAATAGTAAGATGGGCAGAATTATGGCAATCGATGTGGGTGGAAAACGAACGGGAATAGCCGTTACTGATCCCTTACAAATTATTGCGACGGGGCTGACTACCATTGAGGCGCATACCTTAATTGAGTTCATCAAAACCTATATCAAAACTGAGCAAGTTGACCGATTTGTAGTGGGATGGCCAACTAATTGGGATGATACGCCTACCCATGGCACTCTCCATGCTGCCAAAGCAATTCAACTTCTTCAAAAGAATTTCCCTTCTATTCCTGTTGAGAAAATAGATGAACGATACACATCAAAAATGGCAAAGGATGCTTTGCTTGAGATGGGACTAAAGAAGAAAGATCGTCGAGATAAAAAACTGGTCGATGAAGTGGCAGCCGTAATCTTGCTCCAGGAATACCTGCGTTCTGTCCAGGGATCGTAACTTTGTGGTATGATTCTTCCCATTATCGCTTACGGAAACCCTATTTTAAGAGAAGTAGCTAAACCTATAGAACAAGGGCAACTTGATTTAGCTTCCTTTATTGAATCTTTATGGGAGACAATGTATGCCAGCAGCGGAGTTGGGCTTGCCGCCCCACAGGTGAACCATTCAATTCGTTTGTTTACAGTGGATACATTGCAGCTTTTTAATTCAATGGACCAAAAGGAGCATGCCAATTATCCTGATGCTCCTGGTGTTAAAGCTGTTTTTATTAATGCCACAATTTTAGAGCAAACAGGTGAACCCTGGGGATACAGCGAAGGGTGTTTAAGTATTCCAAAGATTCATGAAGAGGTGCTGCGCCCTGATACTATTCGCCTTCGGTATACTACCGAGCATTGGGAGGTTAAAGAAGAAATTTTCAGTGGTCTAACGGCTCGTGTCATTCAGCATGAATACGACCATTTGGAAGGGCGTTTGTTCATAGACCATCTTGCTCCTTTGAAACGTAAACTCCTTAAAGGCAAACTAACCGACATTACCAAGGGAAAGGTTGCGGTTGATTACAAGATGAAATTTTCTATATGAGGGGTTGTTTCACTTTAATCCTCTTTTTATTTTTTGTTGCTGTTCATGGACAATCCCTTGAAGCGGATAGTATTGATGGGGTCAGACTTCGACAGCTCATAAATCTTTCCGAAGTGGTGTTGCGAAGTAATCTTGATATTGATCGTTTTATTCAGCAAGTACGTAACGACACTACATTTTATAAGGCTTTCCGAAATCTGCGTGTATTGGAGTTCACTTCTAGTAATGATATTTTGCTTCGTAATAGAAACGCTGTTCCAGTAGCAAGAATGGTTAGTAAAACAAAACAGATCAGAGAAGCGGGATGCAGAAGCACCAGGGTGCTGGAAGAGAAAGTGCAAGGTAATTTTTACAAATCGGATAAGAGCTATCGCTATTATACGGCAGCCTTATACGCTTCTCTATTTTTTGCTCCTGGTAGAATTTGTGGGGAGACTAATATTGTGCGAGATCGTAATTTTCAAGCGCGTTCGACCAAAGGAATGGCGCGTCACCGAGAACAATTAAAAATGTTGCTATTTGAACCCGGAAGAAAAATACCGGGGATTCCTTTTATCGGAGATAAGGTTGACATTTTTAGTCCTGAGCGGCGGAATCTTTATAATTACGCAATCGATCGCGTTATGTATAGGGGAGAAGACTGTTATTTATTTACGGTTCAGGTTAAACCCAATCTAAGAGCAGGTCAACGTGATAAAATAGTAATCGATAATATGACCACATGGTTCAGTGTTCGTACCGGTGAGGTGTTGGCTAGAAATTATGCGATGAGCTATCAGGCTGGATTTTATGATTTTGATGTGCAGATTGAAGCTGAATTGATGCGCTATAAAAACTGGGTTGTCCCGGCGGTGCTTCGTTATGTGGGTAATTGGGATATTCCTTTTAAAGAAAGGGAACGTGGCGTTTTTACCGCTACGCTCTATGATTTTCGCTAAGCAACTATTTTTTGTAGGTGGCTGAGTAGTTACGCCATTTCTCAATTACTTCTTCCATATCCACAGGAAGGGGAGATTCGAAATTGATTGTCAGGCCGGTGGAGGGATGGATAAATCCGAGTGTCCGTGCATGCAAGGCTTGCCTTTTGCATATCTCAAAGCAATTTTCTACAAATTGTTTGTATCGCGCATAAACAGTTCCCTTCACAATTTTGTCTCCTCCATAAAAGTCATCATTGAACAAGGGGTGTCCTAGATATTTCATGTGCACACGAATTTGGTGCGTTCGTCCCGTTTCTAATTTACATCGAACTAAGGTTACATAGCCAAATCGTTCAATTACTTCATAATGGGTGATTGCTTCTTTACCATGCTCTCCCTCCGGGTAAGCTTCAAAGAGTTTTCGAAATCGTAAATGTCTTCCCACATGAGCCCTTATTGTTCCTTTATCTTCCTGCACATCTCCCCATACCAGGGCAATGTATTCTCGGTTAACGGTATGATCAAAAAACTGTTTGGCCAATTGTCGCATCGCCAAATCTGTTTTTGCAAGTACTAACAGGCCACTGGTATTTTTATCAATTCGGTGAACCATTCCAAAGCGAGGCAATGTTTCTTCTGATAATTCGGGATTTTGTTGTTGTAGATACCAGGCTACACCATTCAATAAAGTGCCTGTGTAGTTACCGCTGCCTGGATGTACTACCATTCCCGCTGGCTTATTGATAATCATTACATCTTTATCCTCATAGAAAATAGAAAGGTCCATCGGCTCCGGAGATACAGCTGTTTGCTCTGGACTTATGTCTGAGTAAATAATGATTTGATCCAGTGGTTTTATTTTGTAATTCGCTTTGATTGCCTGGCCATTTACCTGGACCATTCCCAAGTTCATGGCTTGTTGTAATTTATTTCGACTGGCTCCCTCTATGCGGCTCGCAAGAAATTTATCGATTCGCAATGGCTCTTGTCCTTTATTTACTTGAAGTTGAAATCGTTCGTAGAGCTCGTCGCTCAGATCTTGTGTTTGTATGGGTAGCTCCTGGTTCATCTTTGCAAAGGTAAAGCTTCGAAGTTTGTGGGTACCTTTGCAGTGTATGCGTAAACAGGTGCATTTTCAGGATTTGGGGCTAGCCGCTTATCAACCCGTTTGGGATTTACAGGAACAATTATTGAAAGAAAATATTGAACGTAAAACTAAAGGAGAGCAGGGTATACATCATCTATTATTTGTAGAACATCCACCCGTTTACACATTAGGTAAAAGTGGAAAGCGAGAGCATGTGTTAATTGGGGAGGAGGAAATGATGCAGCGTCAAATTGATTTTTTTCAAACCAACAGAGGTGGGGATATTACATATCATGGTCCCGGCCAATTAGTCGGATATCCAATTTTAGATCTTGAGCAGTTTTATACGGATATCGGCAGATACCTCCGTGAGTTGGAGGAAGTAATTATACTCACCCTCGCGCATTACGGTTTAAAAGGAGAACGTTCTAAAGGTGAAACGGGAGTATGGTTAGATCCGCTACTCCCTGGAAAAGCACGTAAAATTTGTGCGATGGGCGTGCGCTGTAGCCGGTGGATCACCATGCATGGCTTTGCATTGAATGTGTGTAACGATCTTTCCTATTTCAACCATATCGTGCCTTGTGGAATTCCTGATAAATCAGTAACATCATTGGAAAAAGAACTGCAGCATCCTCTGCAGTTAGCTGAAGTAAAGAAAGTGGTGCAATCTAATTTCAAAAAAGTATTTAAAGTGGAGTGGATCTAAAGTCCAGCGTAGTGAATTTATCTATCAAGATGCAGTTTGTGTTTTTCTATTAAACGGGTATCCTCGTATAGCTCGAATAAAAACCACCCTCCGTGTAAAAAATTGATTTTATCCAATTGAAAATTGGGGGCGGGTAAGTTTCTTAACTCAAATAAAAAGCGCTTATCTGACTCAAAAAATTTAATTCTGTATTTGGAGAGCCTGGCTCTGTTAGGAACCTGTATTCGAATATTCCCATCGGGGTGGGTATACACAAAAAGTGAGGGGGCATAAGCATTGGGGTCGTCTTTGGTGGTAACTGCCAAAGGTGTTTTGGCTGAATCACCAAGCCTTACGTTTTGTAGTCTTACTATAATTGGTTCTACTCTTTTGACTGCAGGTATTTCGCGGGTGGCTGTGTTTTCAGTAGTGGGTTCTACTTGGGCAGTAGTTTTTTCATCGGTAGTAATATTAGCAGGATTGTTTTCTGCATTTATTGCAACTGCTACAGGAGCTGGAGTAGTGGATGATCCTTGCTTGGGCGCGAGTTCTTCTTTTTTCTGCGGGACTGTAGGAGCAGTTGTCAATACTGGTTTGGGTTGGGGCTCCGTAATAATAATTTCTCGGGAGGGTTGTTTTGCCGCTGTAAAAAGGAATCGGCCATTTTCTAGTTGTATATAAAGTCTATAAAACATGTGGTCATTAATGGCTTTAGAATCCGCATATCCATTTTGTTTGGCATTGGGATCCGGCACTGTCAAAATACTTTTATAGCCACGAATACTATCAAATGAGCGTTGTATGGTTATCTGCGCAGTGTAGGGATAATTATTCACCCAGCTAATTACATATCGTTCTTTCCCAATATCCTTTACACTGAACTGGGGTAGGGTGTCTTGTGCGTTGCTTGCAAGGAAAATTCCTGGCAAAAGCCATGCTAGAATTAGGGGTAAATAAAATAGTCGAGTGGCAATCATATAGGTACGGTTGCAAAGATAGTGGTCACTCATTTCCCGTTGTGAAGCAGAGTTTTTCTTTTTCAAGCGATTGATTGCCTTGTAGCCCGCCACTATGAATCAGTAATAACCGGCTTCCTTTTTTGAAAAAGTCATTAGCGGCTAGTTGCTCCGTGGCATAAAATAGTTTTGCTGTATAAACAAGGTCAGTTGGTATTTGCGTGGCAACGAATAATTGATTCATATAGTCTAACAATTCAGGAGGGTGTTTGGCATATCCGCCCCACTCATAGCCTTCCAGTAGTGTCCATGTGCATGTGGTAGTTGGCAATAAATATTTTACTGCTTCAGCTAGCGTCTCTTTTCCTTTTAATACAGGTATCCCAATAAGAGTAGCTTGATTTAATGACTTTGCTAGACCAGCTAACATGGTGCCTGTACCCACTGCTGCAAGAACATGGGTGAATTGATCCTCATTGAAAAATTCCGTTATGGTTGAAGCCCCTTTTGCTCCCAATTGCCCATATCCTCCTTCCGGTATAACATAGTTTGTTGTCTGCCTGGAAGTTTCAAGTTTTTCAACTGCGTAGCTATCTCTGGATAGAAATTGCAGCTCCATTCCTAATGCAACAGCCGTTTTTAATGTGTGCGAAAATTGTTCAGGCTTTTCTCCTCTCACATAGCCTACCGATTTAATCCCGAGCTTCTTGCACGCAGCGGCAGTAGCCACCAAATGGTTGGACCAAGGGCCGCCAAATGTGGCGATTGATTTTTTATTTGTTTTTATAGCATCCTCCAGATAGAAGCGAAGTTTAAACCACTTGTTTCCGGATACAACTGGGTCGCACTTATCCAATCTTAAAACATGCACGCTAATGTTCTTTTGTGAAAAGATGGGACGAATCACCGGGTCAATAGTGATAAGATCGGTATGGGTCATTCTTCATGAGGTATTGTCGAAAATACGTGTAATTTTGCCGCGCTAAATCTTTCCTATGAAACCAACCTTGGTTATCCTTGCTGCCGGCATGGCTTCTCGTTATGGAAGTATGAAACAGGTGCAATCTTTTGGTCCTGGGGGTGAAACCATTATGGACTATTCAATATATGATGCAATTCGCGCAGGGTTTGGTAAAGTTGTCTTTATCATTCGCGCACAGTATGCTGCTCAATTTCAATCCATTTTTGAGCCTAAGTTGAAAGGATTGATTGAAACGGAATATGTTTTTCAGGAGTTGGATTCATTTACAAACGGGTACTCGTTTCCAACTGACCGGTCCAAGCCATGGGGTACAGCGCATGCAGTGCTCTGTGCTAAAGAAGTGGTGAAAGAGCCTTTTGCGGTGATCAATGCTGATGATTTCTACGGAAGAAATGCATTTGAGCAGGCTGTTCGTTTTTTGCAAATAGGATGTGATGCGCGCACGTTTGGAATTGTAGGGTATGATCTAACTGCAACTCTTTCCGAGCATGGTACTGTCAACCGTGGGGTTTGTCAATTGAATGAGGAGGGAGACTTAGCAAGTATTACCGAGCGTATCAATATTGCGCGTGTAAATGGAATAATTACTTGTCAGGATGGGCTTGCTCCGGAAACCTTGAGCGAGGATACCAAGGTATCCATGAACTTCTGGTGTTTTGCTACTTCATTTTTTGATAGAACAGCTACTCAATTTGCGAACTTTTTAAATGAGTCTGGGCAAGAGTTGAAGTCTGAATTTTTTATTCCCTTGGTGGCGGATCAGTTTATTCAAGAGGGGGGTAAAATAAAAGTAGTTCCTACGCAGTCCTCCTGGTT
>Ga0209358_10000577_pt1 | contig 31926 bp, 27 predicted proteins | sample LauGreFa1BDMLBSN_2_FD_187574 | JGI IMG/M metagenome (GOLD analysis project Ga0209358, IMG submission 187574) | Freshwater lake microbial communities from Lake Michigan, USA - Fa13.BD.MLB.SN (SPAdes) (version 2) | ecosystem: Environmental > Aquatic > Freshwater > Lake | place: Lake Michigan, USA... | reverse complement strand
ACTTGTATATTTTGCACTTTTATCTAATTCGGTCAACACTTTTAATTAATTCCCAATCTTTTTTTACCTTACGGTAAGCAGCTAAAGCAAAAACTAATGAAATAGGTAAGTAAATTATCTCCCATCCAACAGTTACGTTACCTTGTGCACTTATGTTTTGATAAGATAAAAATAAGAAGAATGCTTCTACCACAATAATTAAAATAAATAATCGGGTTAACTTAAGTTGTAATGCTTGTTTTTTAAATAAAAATATAACAACAAAAATTAAAAGTGCATTTAGCAAACAAAGTATAAAATTTTTATAATCGCTTACTAAAAGTTCATGTGCTTGATTTTCGATTCCTTTACTAGTAAAATATAAAATTTCGGTAGGATTTGCTGTTGGACTAAATGTGAAAAGTATTGAAAAACAAAATAATAACTGAAATAAACCAGCTATTAAATAATGAATACTTTGGATGCGTTGAATCATAAATTTAAGTTTTTTAACGTACAAACACTTTATAGTTTGCAAATATATATAAAATAATACACCAACTTTTTGGTAAAATAGATAATTTATTACTAAAATTGCATTCGGAAACACCAGTTGTTTAGTTTCTAATCGTAATTATAGATATCAAGTTTTTGATTATTTGAATCTGTAAATCATCACAAACACATATCGAATTAGAACTACCTCCGCTGTTTTTTGTCAAAAAAATTTTCCAATTAAAAAATTATTGAATGTTCGAGAAATCTGAATTGAGCAAAAGATTAGTATCTGAATTAAAGGAAATTGCAGAAACGTTAGGCGTGCAAAACGTTGAGAAATTAAAGAAAAATGAAATGGTTGATGCCATTTTGAAAAAAATTCCTTCTCCTGAAAACAACCAGGAACAAGAACAGAAAAAATCTGTAAAACCAAAGAAAAAAAATTCTAAATCTGCCGAATTACCTTTTGAAAATGAGGTAGAAACTATAGTTAAAGAGGTTGTTGAAACTCCAATTGAAAAAATAGTAGAAACTAAACTTGAAAATAGTGAAGTTAAAGAGGTGGGTGATGAAAAAAAAGCGACTAGAAGGGAACATCCTGTTAGAAATGAAAGGTTTAATAAACCGCATAGAGCTGACCAAAATAAAATTGAAGAAGTTAAGGAAGAAGGAGGTGAAAAAGTTGAGCGAGCGGATAGACCCGAAAGACCTTTTAATAAAGATAATCGCCCTCATAGAAATCCTAATCATCCAAGAAATCCAGATTATCGAAATAATAATGAAAGAAATCCGGAAAATAGAAATAATAATCCGGAAAGAAGTAACGAACGTGTAAATAATGGTTCGGAAAAATCAAACGAACAACGCCCATATAATTCCGAAAGGAATCAAGAAAATAGAAATTCATCTTACAGCGAGAGAAATAACGGTTACGATCGCCCATATAATCAAGATAAAAATTCAGAAACAACTCCAGTTTACAATTTTGATGGTATTGTAACAAGCGAGGGAGTTTTAGAAATTATGCCTGATGGTTATGGTTTTTTACGTTCATCAGATTATAATTATTTAAGTTCTCCAGATGATATTTATGTGTCTCAAAATCAAATCAAATTATTTGGTTTAAAAACAGGGGATACCGTAACAGGAACTATTCGCCCTCCTAAAGAAGGTGAAAAATATTTTCCTTTGATAAAAATTATCGAAATTAATGGTAAAGAACCCGAAGTAGTTAGAGGTAGAGTTCCTTTTGATTATTTAACACCTTTATTTCCCGACCAAAAATTTAGTATTTGTGAGGGGCCTAAACAAAGTATTTCGATGCGTATTTTAGATATGTTTGCGCCAATAGGAAAAGGGCAAAGAGGTTTAATCGTATCGCAACCCAAATCGGGTAAAACTATGTTGTTAAAGGAAATTGCTAATGCAATTGCTAAAAATCATCCTGAGGTTTATATGATTGTGTTGTTGATAGATGAACGACCTGAGGAAGTTACCGATATGGCAAGAAGTGTAAATGGTGAGGTGGTTGCTTCTACATTTGATGAGCCTGCAGAAAAACATGTAAAAGTTGCAAATTTAGTTTTAGAAAAAGCAAAAAGATTAGTAGAATGTGGGCATGATGTGGTTATTTTGTTAGATTCTATTACACGCTTAGCACGTGCTTACAATACTGTATCTCCTGCATCTGGTAAAGTTTTATCTGGTGGTGTGGATGCAAATGCATTACATAAACCTAAAAGATTTTTTGGTGCAGCTAGAAATATTGAAAATGGGGGTTCTTTAACTATTTTAGCAACAGCTTTAGTAGATACGGGCTCTAAAATGGACGAGGTAATTTTTGAGGAATTTAAAGGTACAGGTAATATGGAATTACAGTTGGATAGAAAAATTGCCAACAAACGTATGTATCCTGCTATTGATTTAAATTTATCGAGTACAAGAAGGGATGATTTATTATTAGATCCTCACTCTTTAAAACGTATTTGGGCAATGCGTAAGTTTTTATCGGATATGAATGCACAAGAAGCAATGCAGTTTTTACAAGATCGTATCAGAAACACACAAGATAACAACGAGTTTTTAATAAGTATTAATAGTTAATTTTTAAGCCCCAAAATATACTTTGGGGCTTTTTATTTTTTTACCATGCAGTTAAAATTTGGAATTGGTGCTTTTGTTTTGGTTTGTTTAACCTATATAACCATTTATTCGGTTTTTTTCAATCCTAATGAGTTTGCCGAATTACAATCGGATGAAATTCAATCATTTTTTAAAATTTCAGAGGATAACCGAATGTCAATTACAGGTGCGCCGCAGGATTCTTTAAATTTAGTAAAAGAGCTTTCGCCTAACGAACGTGAATTTTTGCAAAAATTATCAAGCCAAAAGTATCAAATTATTCAAAATAGCTTACAAACCAATTTATCTATGGCGAAATGGATATATAGCGTTGTGCGTTTGTTTTTAATTGCTTATATTTTATCAGTTATATATTGGCTGTTTACGAAACCATTAAACTACGAAATTAGTTTTCAAAAGGCGATGTACACAGGAACAATTACAAGTGTTTTATTTGCTTTGTATACCGCAATTGCTACTTTATTAGTTCAGTTTATTTTTAATCATATTCCAAATGGAGTAGTGGTTTTTCAAGCATTATTAATGCAATTTTTAAACATGCTTAAAACAGGTTTAATTTATACTGTTGCAATTTCTGTTTTTATTTACTTTCATCCGCACAACAATTTGCGAAAAAAATCGAAAAATCAAGCCGAGTAGTTTATGCGGAAATCGTTTTTTATAAATTTTGGAATCTTATTGTTAACCAATTTATTTGCTAAACCTTTATGGATTTTAGCTGATTTGTGGGTGCAAAGGGAAACAGAGCAAGAGTATGGGATTTACTTTGTTTTGTTTAATATTTCCATGTTATTTAGTATTTTGTTGGATGTTGGCATCAATAATTTTAACAATCGTAAAATTGCTGCAGTACCTTCTAAGTTTAAAAATTATTATCCAAATTTATTAAGTTTACGATTGGTATTGTCTGTATTGTATTCCACTTTTTTACTTGTAGTTGCTTATTTTTTGGAATATACTAGTAAAAATTTAATTTACATAGTTGTTTTAGGAATTAATCAGATTTTATTAAGTTTTATTTTATTTATTCGTTCTAATTTTACAGCATTACAAATGTTTAAAATAGATAGTTTAATCTCTGTTACAGATAGATTAGTAATGTTGATTTTTATTGCTTTTATATTTTTTACACATTATTACGCAATTTCAATCCCTTTATTTATAGGAATTCAGTTTATTGGTTATTTAGTTACCTTACTAACTGCTGGAAGTATTTTATCATGGAAAAAAAATATTTTTAAATTACAGTGGAATACAAAATTTAATAAAATAATTCTGCAAAAAAGTATTCCTTATGCTTTAATTGTTGTTTTGATGATGGCATACTCTTACTCAGATTCCATTATGTTGGATCAATTGTTATCTAATGGCCAATGGCATAATATGATATATGCTCAATCTTTTAGAATTTTAATGGCAGTAAACAATTATGCTTTTTTAATTTCGGTGATATTATTGCCTGTTTTCGCAAAGTTGTTACATCAAAAGAAAGAAGTTCAAACTTTATTGCAATCTGTTGGGAGTTTTATTTTATTTAGTTTAAGTGTTGCCGCAATAGTATTTTACTTTTATGCAGAGGATATAGTTTGGTTTTTATATTCAAAAAAAGTAGATGGAGTGGTTATAAATTTATCAGATTTAGAAATATCAACTAAGGTATTTGGATTTTTATTATTATCCATTGTTCCTATGGGTGTAAATTATACTTATGGAGCGTTATTAACCGCAAAAGGAGAAATGAAAATGTTAAATTGGATAGCATTTTTTGGGGTAATGTTAAATGTAATTTTAAACTTAAATTTTATACCAACAAAAGGCGTTTTAGGAGCAACTTTAAGCAGTGTAAGTACTCAATATTTTTGTGCTATACTACAAATTTTATTGTGTTATAAAATCATGAAATTTAGTTTGCCATACAAACATTTTTTAAAATTTATATTTGCTTTAGCTTTGTTTACTTTGGCTACTTATGGATTACATCAAATTTCGAGGAATTTTATTTTTATGTTGTTTTTAATTCCTTTATTTGTTGCTTTACTTTTTGTTTTAAAAGTTGTGGATATTCAACAAATTTTGGGTTTGATTAAAAATAGAAAAGATTAATTTTTGTTTTCCAGTTTTTCCTCCAATTCTTTAATTTTTTGCAAATAGTGTTGTTCGCGTAATTCCATTTCTTCTTGGGTAGCTCTAATTTCCTCAAGATTTTGTCGGAGTTGTTCTTCAGATTCTTTTTGTTTTTCCTGACTTGCTACACTTTCTTCAAACAACAATTTAAGTTCTTCTTGTGCTCTAGATCTAAATATTATTCCTGAAATATGCTCGTTGGCTTTTTCCAGCCATTCAATTTCAAAATCTTGCAAAACGGTAAAGCTAGCCAGCTCTAATACTCCAATTAATTTATCTTCATAAATTAAGGGGAATAAATAAATACATTTTTGGGTAGTGCTTTGCCAATTCCACTGGTAATATTAAAAAATTCATTAGGAATATCGGTAAGTCTAATCATTTTTTGTTCTAAAAAGCACTGACCAATTAATCCATCACCCGCTGGAATTTCTGAGTAGTTGTATTTTAGTCTATCAAAAGCATAAGCTGCCTTAATTTCCAAAACATCCTTAATTTCGTTATATAAAAAATAAGCACCTTGGTTAAAATTATTTCTTCTACAAATATTTATTATTGCTGTTTTTAGGAGTTCTTCAATATTATCTTGTATATTTCTTGTTTCTTCGATAAATTGATTAATCGAGTCGGATAACCACGCTCTTTGTTGGTCTAATTCATCTGTTTTTTTCAATTCATCACGCATTGTAGATAAACTTTTTGCCAATTCATCTTCCTCAATATTTAAATTTAATTTTTCATTAAAATTCTTTTTACCAATTGAAATTGCAAAGTTTTGTAACTTACTTAATCTTAAATCAATTTCCTCAATAGGTTCAACTGCAGCCAACATCATTTTATCGATATTTTCTTTATTTATTTTTAAAATAGAATGACCTTTGGATAATGCGCTAATATTTTTTTGAAAATAAGTAAAAGGTTTTTCTATTTTTCTAATTATTTTTTTAATCTGGAAGAAGTAGATAATTGAAAAAGCTATAAAAAATATTGCAAAGAGAAGTTTTGAATTAAATACAATGCTGCTTAGTTTTTCGCTAACATATTCATCAATTAAAACAATTTTTTGTAATGCTAAGTTTGATAATTCATATCTTTTTCCTTTAATTCCATCAAAATCTGTTAATCCAATTTCTGTTTCTAATTCAACTATTTCATTAAAGTTTTTTTGGTATTTGTTTACTAAATTTTGGTAGGTTTCTTGCAAAGTAATATCAAAATTGGTTTGTATATATAATCTCAATTTTTCTATTTCTTTATTAAATTTATCTAAATAACTTAAGTCTTTACGTAAAAAAAAGTCTTTTTCGTGCCTTCTTAAAGTTAAAATAATTTCTTTATTTACATTCTGACTTTCTAATTCATGAACAGATTTTCTTAAATTTCCTTCTAATCCATAATCTTTAAATCCGCGTTCTTGATATTTTCTGGTAAAAGTTGGAAGTGTAAAATATAAACTATCTAATGCAATTTCAATTTCATTTATCTCGGAAATTAAAATTTCATTGGTGAAACTAGAATTTTCTTTAAGTTTTTTTAAAATTTCTTTACTGTTATTGATTTTTTCATTTTGTAAATTAATATTTTCATGATTACCACTAATTATAAAATCTTTTTCTTTCCAGTTGAATAATTGGAATTGAAATTCTAAGCTTTGTATATCTTTTATGTTATTTTTTACTTTTTCAATCTCATTTTGAAAGTTATTTGAATTGTTTATCAAATAAAACACAATTGCTATAATAAATAATATTGCAGTTGTTAAGCTACCCAATAATAAAAAAGATTGAAGTAGCGGTTTTTTTACACTTAATTCATTTTGTAAAAATATCATGTTAAATTTAACTACAAGTTAACTAAACGTTGTTAAAATGTAAAAAGATTGCAATAAAAAAAGCTTGTCCAAATTATGAACAAGCTTTTATTATATTTTAAAAGGAAAATATTAAGCGATTAAGCCTTTTTTTCTTGCGTACTCAATAGCACCTTCAATTCCTAATTTATCAATGATTCTTAAACCAGATGCAGACACTTTTAAGTCAACCCATGCATCCTCAGATGGAACATAAAACTTTTTTGTAAATAAATTTGGTTTAAATGTTCTTTTAGTTTTATTGTTAGCGTGAGATACATTGTTACCTACCATCACTTTTTTTCCTGTTATCTGACAAACTTTAGCCATTTTATATAAATTTTAATATCCTTAATTGTAGAGGAGTGCAAAAGTCGGTATTAATTCCTAAATATTCAAATTTTTTTAAAACTTTTTTTTATTTATTAAAAAATTCCTCTATTGTAGAGCAAATAAATTGTAAAACTTCATTATTTAACTCGGTGTGCATTGGTATGGATAGTACCTCTTTTTCAAGTTTTTCTGCAATAATTAGATTTTCACCATTGTGTAAATGTTCAAAAGCTTTTTGTTTGTGTAAGCTAATGGGGTAATAAATCATTGTTGGAATTCCTTTTTGTTCTAAATATTTTTTTAATTCATCTCTTTGATTATTTAAAACGCGTAAGGTGTATTGATGAAAAACGTGTGTACCATTTTTATGAATTGTTGGCGTTATGATTTGTTGAATATTTTTTAATTTTTGGTTGTAAAACTCAGCAGCTTTTTGTCGGTTAGCACAATATTCATCTAAATAATCCAATTTCACACTTAAAATAGCAGCTTGTAAGGTATCCAATCGGGAATTTACACCTACAATTTCATGGTGATATTTTATTTTAGAGCCATGATTGATAATCATGCGCATTTTTTCGGCAAGTGAATCATTGTTGGTGAAAATTGCTCCACCATCGCCAAAACATCCTAAGTTTTTAGAGGGAAAAAAAGAGGTGGTTCCAATATCACCAATAGTTCCTGCAAATTTTTTATCACCATTATTAAATGTGTATTCGCTATTGATAGCTTGTGCAGTATCTTCTATAATATATAAATTCTCTTCTTTAGCAATTTGGCACAATTCCTCCATGTTGCAAGTTTGGCCATATAAATGTACTGGAATTATAACTTTTGTTTTGGATGTTATTTTAGCTTTAACTTGTTCAATATTAATTCCAAATGTATCAGGATAAACATCCACAAAAATAGGTTTTAAACCCAATAAAGCAATTACTTCGGCAGTAGCTATAAAGGTAAAAGTGGAGGTAATAATTTCGTCGCCTTTTTGTAAATCCAACGCCATTAATGCAATTTGCAAAGCATCTGTTCCATTTCCACAAGGAATAACGTGTTTAATGTTAAATTTTTCTTGCATTTTAACTTGTAATTCCTTAACTGCTGGCCCATTTATATAGCTCGTTTCAGAAATTACTTTTGTCATTGCTGCATCAATTTGGGGTTTTATTTTTAAATACTGACTGTTTAAGTCAACCATTTGAATTTTGCTTAAATTCATAAGAAAAAAATTAAAAATGCAACAAATATAATGATATGGTTTTAATTAATTCCATTTTATTAATATCTTAGCAATCCAAAATTAAAAAATCAAAATATGAATATTGCAGTAATTGGAACAGGCTATGTAGGATTGGTATCGGGAACATGTTTTGCCGAAACAGGAAACGATGTAATTTGTGTAGATATTAACGAAGAAAAAGTGGCGCAATTAAAGGCCGGACAAATTCCAATTTACGAGCCTCAGTTAGATGTTTTATTTGAAAGAAATATTAAGCAAAATAGATTAAAATTTACAACTAATTTACAAGAAGCTGTAGATGCTGCTGAAGTGATTTTTTTAGCTTTACCAACACCTCCAGGGGAAGATGGTTCTGCTGATTTATCTTATGTTTTAGGTGTAGCAGATGATTTGGGTAAGATAATGAAATCTTACAAAGTAATCGTAGATAAATCCACTGTTCCTGTTGGAACTGCTGATAAAGTAACAGCTGCAATTGCAAAAAATGCAAAGGTTGAGTTTGATGTAGTAAGTAATCCAGAGTTTTTAAGAGAAGGTTATGCTGTAGATGATTTTTTAAAACCGGATAGAGTTGTGATTGGAACTTCAAGTGATAGAGCAAAAAATATCATGGAAAAATTATACAAACCTTTTGTTCGTCAAGGTAATCCTATATTTTTTATGGACGAAAAATCGGCGGAATTAACTAAATATGCTGCAAATTCCTTTTTAGCAACAAAAATTTCGTTTATGAATGAAATTGCTAATTTGTGCGAGTTGTTGGGTGCGGATGTAGATAAGGTTCGTATTGGTATTGGCTCCGATACGCGAATTGGTAAAAGATTTTTATTCCCTGGTATAGGGTACGGTGGAAGTTGTTTTCCTAAGGATGTGAAGGCATTAATTAAATCTGCTAGTTCTGTTGGGTACGATTTTAAAATTTTAGATGCAGTTGAAGAGGTAAACGCAGTACAAAAAACTATTATTATTCCTAAAGTTAATAATTATTTTAAGGGAGATTTAAAAGGTAAAAAAATTGCCATTTGGGGATTAGCTTTTAAACCTAATACAGATGATATCCGTGAGGCGCCTGCAATGTACATAATGGACGAATTGTTGGCAAAAGGTGCGCATATTCATGCTTTTGATCCTGAGGCAATGGAAAATATTCGTAAAATTTATGGAGATAAAATTAGTTATGGATCAGATAATTACGAGGTTTTAAAAGATGCTGATGCTTTAATTATTGCTACTGAATGGCAAGTTTTTAGAAATCCTGATTTTAATAAAATGGCTCAATTACTTAAAAATAAAGTGATTTTTGATGGTAGAAACTTGTTTGAAGTAGATGCTGTTAAGGAGCAAGGTTTTGAGTATTTTAGCATTGGTAGAGGAGAATAAAATGGGCTATTTTGTACATGAAACGGCTGTAGTAGACTATGGATGCAACATTGCTGAGGGCGTAAAAATTTGGCACTTTTCGCACATAATGCCTAATTGTACAATAGGCGAGGGGTGTAACATCGGACAAAATGTAGTGGTTTCGCCTCAAGTTATTTTAGGTAAAAATGTTAAGGTACAAAACAATGTATCTATTTATTCTGGGGTAGTTTGCGAGGATGATGTATTTTTAGGACCCTCGATGGTTTTTACCAATATTTTAAATCCGCGAAGTGCGGTTATTCGTAGAGATCAATATGTTACTACCTTGGTAAAAAAAGGAGCTTCTGTTGGTGCCAACGCAACAGTAGTTTGTGGCAATACAATTGGCGAATTTGCTTTAATAGGTGCAGGTGCTGTGGTTACTAAAAATGTTCCTAATTATGCTTTATTGGTAGGAAATCCTGCTAAACAAATTGGCTGGGTAAGTGAGTACGGTCATCGTTTGCATTTTGATGAAAATAATCAAGCAACTTGTCCCGAAACCAATCAAAAATATAAACTAACTAATAATGAGGTTACTAGGGTTTTCTAGTAACTTTTTAGTTTAATAATGAATAGGGCAAACTTTTTAAAATTATTAAGTACAGTTCCATTTTGGGTATATAACATGAAAATCAATCAGTTTCAAAATATAATTCAAGGTTTTTCTAACTCAGAAAAAATGCCTGTTTTATTTCTCGGTCATGGGAGTCCTATGAATGCTATTGAGGAAAACGAGTTTGTTACTGGATTTAAAACTGTTGCCCAAACATTACCACAACCACAAGCTATATTATGTGTTTCGGCACATTGGTTTACAAAAGGAACTAAAGTTACTGCAATGGAAATGCCTAAAACTATTCATGATTTTGGTGGGTTTCCTAAAGCTTTATTCGATGTACAATATCCAGCAAAAGGTAGTCCGGAATTGGCAAAATTAACACAGCAAATTTTACATCCAACAACAGTAAATCTAGATTACGATTGGGGCTTGGATCATGGTGCTTGGAGTGTGATAAAACATTTATATCCTGATGCAAATATTCCAGTAATTCAATTAAGTATAGATTATACTCAACCAGCTCAATATCATTTTGATTTAGCCAAACAATTACAAAGCTTACGATACAAAGGTATTTTAATAATTGGAAGTGGAAATATTGTTCACAATTTAAGATTGGTAGATTTTGCAAATTTTCATAAAGATAATTACGGTTTTGATTGGGCAATAGAAGCGCGCGAATTTGTAAATAATAAATTAATTAATGGCGATTATGCTTCATTAATTAATTACACTAGTCAGTCCAAAGCCTTACAATTGGCAATACCATCACCAGATCATTATTTACCTTTAATTTATTCGCTTGCTTTGCAAGATAAAAGAGATAATCTAAGCTTATTCAACGATAAATTACTTGCCGGTAGTTTAAGTATGACGAGTGTTAAATTGGGATAGTTTATAATAAAAAAATAAAATACTAACCGTATTATTAAATAGTTAAATTAGTACATATTAATATTGGATATTTTATTTTTTAGGTTACCTTAGTATTTAAAGATAAAAGTATGAATCAAAAATCTTGGATTTTTAAAAATATACAATTGGGTGCTTTTTTAGGAATAATGTCTATTATTTTAGGAGCATTTGCAGCGCATCAATTGGAGAAAATAGCCGATTTTAAATTGGTACAATCGTTTAAAACAGGCGTTCAATATCAATTTTTACAATCATTTTTTGCTTTATTTGTTGCTGTAATGTGTGGTTTAAATTGGTTAAGTCAAAAACAGGCTAAAACTTTATTTTACACTAATGGTTTAGGCATTTTATTTTTTTCGTTTTCGATTTATACTTTAGCATTTTTAAAAATTAAAAATTTATATCAGTTTAATAAAATCTTTGGTCCAATAACACCTATTGGGGGACTGATTTTAATAGCAACATGGGTTATTTTGATAGTATTTATTCACAAAAATTTTAAAAATAATGCAAAAGCTTAAATTACTTTTAATTATATTTTTGTTTGCATTGGTATCATGTAAAGAAGAACCAAAACAATTTAATGATGATAGTGTTATAAGAATTACAGGAAAAACTCAAGGTACTACTTACACTATTTTATATTATGATACATTAAACAGAAATATTAAAGTTGCAGTTGATTCTATTTTAGCACGAATCGACTCTTCCTTAAGTACATACAAGCCTAATTCAATTATTTCAAAATTAAATAAATCAAAAGATTGTGCTTGGATTGATAGTCATTTTTTAGAATTATTTTTTAAATCTCAGGAAGTTTTTGAAGCTACAGGTGGCGCTTTTGATCCAACAGTTAAGTCGGTATTAAATATTTGGGGTTTTGGCAGTAGTCCAATTGATATTAACGAATACCAAAATTCATTGCCCGATAATGAAATTAAAGATTCTTTGATATATGAATATCGAAAAAAATTAGCCTTAAAAAATAGAGATTTGGTTGGTTGGGACAAGTTAAAATATGGCGGAGATATCTTATATAATACAGTTGAGGAAATGAATGATGAGGATTATAAAGATAATTATGTTTGTAAAGCTAAACCTGAAGTTGAAGTTACTTTTGATGCGATAGCACAAGGTTATTCCGTTGATGTAATTGCAGAGTATATGTTTTTTAAATTGGGTATAAAAAGCTTTTTAATTGAAGTTGGTGGTGAAATTATTGCCGAAGGGATAAAACCATCTGGAAAACAATGGACAGTGAGTATTGAACACCCAGATATTGAAAATCCTGATTTAGACCCACAGTTAGCGGTTGTTCCAATGACTAAATTACGTTCTTTAGCTGTATCAGGTAATTATCGTAATTATTTAAATTCATACAATGGTAAAAGGTATGGGCATTCTATTGATCCGCGAACAGGCTTATCTGCCGAAAATAAAATGTTAAGCGTAGCTGTTTTTGCTGATGAATGCGCTTTAGCTGATGCTTATGCTACTGCATTTATGGTTATGGGTGTAGAAGAAGCTTTATCTTTTGTAGAGATTAATCCTTATATAGATTTAGAAGTAATGTTTACTTATTTAAATGATAGTAATAAAATGGAAATATTCACTTCACCAGGTTTAAAAAATTTAATTACCATAAATGTTAAGTAATTTGATTTAGTATTTTAAGCTTAAATTAAATTATTGTTCAAAAATCATCAATTTTAAAATTTGTTTAAAAATTATCCTGATTTTTTGAGTTTAAAAAAATATACTTACTACTTTTGAAACGCATTTAAAAAAAATAAATTTATGGCAGGTAAAGTTTTAGTTATTGGCGCGGGAGGCGTTAGTAATGTAGCTACAAAAAAAATGGCTAGATTAACCAATGTTTTTACTGAAATTATGTTGGCATCACGAACAAAATCAAAATGTGATGTGATTGCTTCCGAAATTACGGAGCAAAAAGTGCAAACTACACAATTAGATGCAGATAATGTTCAGGAAACGATTGATTTAATTAATAAATTTAAACCTGATTTGGTAGTAAATTTAGCTTTACCTTACCAAGATTTAGCGATTATGGATGCTTGTTTGGCTACTAAAACGCATTATATGGATACGGCTAATTATGAGCCTATTGATGTGGCTAAGTTTGAGTATAGCTGGCAGTGGGCTTACCAACAAAGATTTAAAGATGCTGGAATTATGGCGTTGTTAGGATGTGGTTTTGATCCGGGTGTTACCCAAGCTTACACGGCTTATGCTGCTAAACATTATTTTGATGAAATTCATTATTTAGATATTGTAGATTGTAACGCTGGTGATCATGGTAAAGCGTTTGCTACTAACTTTAACCCAGAAATTAATATTCGTGAGATTACTCAAAATGGTAGATATTGGGAAAATGGGGAATGGAAAGAAATTGCTCCTTTAAGTATCCATAAACCAATTGATTATCCTAATATTGGTCCGCGTGAAAGTTATTTATTATTTCATGAGGAATTAGAAAGTTTGGTTAAAAATTTCCCAACTTTAAAGCGTGCGCGTTTTTGGATGACTTTTGGTCAGGAATATATCAAGCATTTAGAGGTTTTACAAAATATTGGAATGACGAGTATAGAGCCGATAGTGTATGAGGGTAAAGAAATTGTGCCTTTACAGTTCCTAAAAGCTTTATTGCCAGAGCCATCTAGTTTAGGCGAAAATTATACTGGCGAAACTTCCATTGGTTGCCAAATTAAAGGTATTAAAGATGGTAAAGAACAAACTTATTACGTTTGGAACAATTGTAAACACCAAGATGCATATGATGATGTAAAAGGTCAAGGAGTTGCTTACACAACAGGTGTGCCTGCTATGATTGGTGCAAAAATGATGTTAACTGGTGAGTGGATGAAACCTGGAGTTTACAACGTGGAGGAATTAAATCCAGATCCGTTTATGAAAGATTTAAACGAATATGGTTTACCTTGGCATGAACAAGTTAACCAAGCTTTACCTGTTGAGTTATAATTTTTTATTGGCTAAACTTAAAATATATAATGAGTAATACTTTAGTTAAAAGTGATTATAGTTTTCCACAACAAACCCATGTTTATAAAGGAAAAGTAAGAGATGTTTATTCGGTTGGGAAAGATTTATTAGTAATGGTTGCATCGGATAGAATATCTGCTTTTGATGTAATTTTACCTAAAGGAATTCCTTTTAAGGGGCAGGTTTTAAACCAAATAGCTGCTAAATTTTTAAATGCTACGGCAGATATTGTACCTAATTGGTTGTTAGCAACTCCTGATCCTGTTGTGGCTGTGGGTAAAAGAGCTGAGCCTTTTAAAGTTGAAATGGTGATAAGAGGGTATTTAACCGGACATGCTGCTCGTACTTATGCTAGTGGTTTGCGTACCTTATGTGGGGTGAGTTTACCAGAAGGAATGCGCGAAAATGAAAAGTTTCCAGAGCCTATTATAACGCCTACCACTAAAGCTGCGGTGGGTCATGATGAGGATATTAGTAGAGAAGATATTTTAGCTAAGGGTATTGTGAGTGAAGCCGATTATATTCAATTAGAAAAATACACACGTGCTTTGTTTCAACGTGGTACCGAAATGGCGAAGGAAAGAGGTTTGATTTTGGTAGATACTAAATACGAATTTGGAAAAGATGCCAATGGAAACATTATTTTAATTGATGAAATTCATACACCGGATTCTTCGAGATATTTTTATTTAGAGGGTTATGAGGAAAGATTAAAAAATAACGAAGCGCAAAAACAATTGTCGAAGGAATTTGTTCGTCAGTGGTTAATTGCCAATGGTTTCCAGGGAAAGGACGGACAAAAAATTCCGGAAATGACCGACCAATATTGCACAGAAGTTTCGGAAAGATATATCGAGTTGTATGAGCAAATTGTAGGTGAAAAATTTATACCTGCCAACAACGAAAATATAGAACAAAGAGTGTTGAATAATGTAAACGAATGGTTGAAAAACAATTTGTAAAATAAATAATTACCAAGTGTATGTTGCAGATTAAGGAAATTGTAAAAAATCCAAATTATTATATTGAGGCTTTAAATAAAAGAGGGATTGATGCTAAAAGTTTAATTCAGAATTTATTAAACTTAGATGAACAACGTAGATTGTTGATTGTTGAAGTGGAAGGTTTAAAATCGGAGGCCAATAACTTATCTAAAAACATCGGTAAATTAATTCAATCAGGCAATACGCAAGAAGCGAACGAAGCAAAAGCTCAGGTTCAACAAAATAAAGGTAAAATTCAGGAATTAGAGGTTAAATTAGAAGAATTGTTACAACAATTTAATGATTTATTATACCAAATTCCAAATGCACCGCATCAAAGTGTTCCCAACGGAAAATCCGAACAAGATAATGAAGTAGTTACAACTCATGGAAACATCCCTGTTTTACCTAGTAACGCTTTACCACATTGGGATTTATTGAAAAAATTTGATTTAATTGATTTTGAATTAGGTGTAAAAATTACAGGCTCTGGTTTTCCAGTTTACAAGGGTAAAGGAGCAAAGTTGCAACGTGCTTTAATTAATTTCTTTTTAGATGAAGCTACTGCAGCTGGATATCAGGAAGTTATTCCGCCATTGGTTGTTAACGAAGATTCGGGCAGAGGGACAGGACAGTTGCCAGATAAAGAAGGACAAATGTACCATGTGGTTAAAGATGAGTTGTATTTAATTCCAACAGCAGAGGTTCCAATTACCAATATATACAGAGATGTTATTGTAAACGAAAAAGATTTTCCTATTAAAAATGTAGGTTATACACCTTGTTTTAGAAGAGAAGCGGGATCGTATGGTAAAGATGTTAGAGGATTAAATCGATTACATCAGTTTGATAAAGTTGAAATTGTTCAAATTGCACATCCTAATCATTCCTATCAAATATTAGATGAAATGGTGGCATACGTAGCTTCTTTGTTACAAAAATTAGAATTGCCTTACCGTGTTTTAAGATTGTGTGCGGGAGATTTAGGTTTTACATCGGCTTTAACTTACGATTTTGAAGTATATTCTACCGCTCAACAGCGCTGGTTAGAGGTGAGTAGCGTATCTAATTTCGAAACTTTCCAAAGTAATCGTTTAAAATTAAGATATAAAGACGAAGAAGGAAAAACACAGCTTACTCATACTTTAAATGGTAGTGCTTTAGCTTTACCAAGAATAGTTGCAGCTTTGTTAGAAAATAATCAAAAAGAAGATGGTGCCATTAAAATTCCAACAATTTTACAAAGTTACACCAAGTTTACACAAATAGATTAGTGTATAAAAATAGTATTATTTCTTTTAATTTTTGAATTGTAAGTCTGTTTGGAATTAAAATAAATGATTTAAATTTTATAATACCAATAAAATAATACTACCTTTGGCATCTTATTTAAATTTTTAAAGAGAATATCGATTTCTCGTTTTTCATTATGTCGTTTAGTTCATTTAGTTTATCCCCTCAAATTTTAAATTCGTTACAAGATCAAGGTTATACACAAGCAACTCCAATTCAGGAAAAAGCTATACCTATTATTTTAAACGGAAAAGATATTTTAGCTTGCGCCCAAACGGGTACAGGTAAAACTGCTGCTTTTTCTTTGCCCATTATCGAATTGTTAATTCGTAAAAATATTCCTCAAAAAGGTAAAAAAATAAGTGCTTTAATTTTAACACCAACTCGTGAGTTGGCTATACAAATTAAGGAAAATATAGATGTTTATTCTAAAAATACTTCGTTAAAAACAGCTGTAATTTTTGGAGGAGTTCCTCAAGCTGCACAAGTAAGTACTATTAAAAATGGAGTTGATATTTTAATTGCAACACCAGGCAGATTAATTGATTTAATTCAGCAAAAACTTTTAAATATTCAAAATATCGAATTTTTTGTTTTAGATGAAGCAGATAGGATGTTGGATATGGGTTTTATTAATGATATCGAAAAAATCATAAAAATAATTCCTAAAAAACGCCAAACTTTGTTTTTTTCGGCAACGATGCCACCTGCAATTAAATCTTTAGCTAACAATATTTTACAACAACCAGAAGAAATTGCCATTACTCCAGTTTCCTCTACTGCCAATACAATTAATCAGTTGTTGTATAAGGTAGATAAAGATAATAAATTATGGCTTTTAATCGATTTGATTAAAAGTAATGATATGCAAACTGTTTTAGTATTTACAAGAACTAAGTTTGGAGCCGATAAAGTGGTGAAAAAGTTAGATAAATACAAAATTAAAGCAGAAGCTATTCATGGTAATAAAAGTCAGAATGCACGCCAACGCGCATTAAATAATTTTAAAGATGGTATTACTACTGTTTTAGTTGCTACGGACATTGCTGCTAGAGGAATTGATGTGGACCAATTACAACATGTTATAAATTTTGAGATTCCGAACGAGCCTGAAACATATGTACATCGTATTGGACGAACAGGTAGAGCAGGGGCTAGTGGAACAGCCTATTCATTTTGTGATATTGATGAAGTGGAATACATAAAAAAAATCGAAAAGTTGATTTCAAAACCAATTCCAGAAGCTACTCATCCTTTTCCAATGATGAATTTAACACCAACGCCACCCGCTTCACCTAAAAATAAAAGAAACTTTAATCGTAAAAGATAATATTTTTTAAAATGAAGTGGTGGTATTACTTAAAAAATTATGTAAAAAATGCTTTACCTAATTTTTATTTTAAGTGGAATTACTTTCGTTTAATAAAAAAATCTCAAGAATTTAATTTACAAGAAGTTGATGAGCGTTTAAATTATTATTTTAAAATAAATCACAACTTTATTTTACCTAAAGAAATTTTGTCTATTAGTTCCTTTTCTAAAACTAAAGGAACGGGCTATTATTTAGATTTAAAAGAGTTTTTTCACTATTTTAAATCAAATGCAAAATTTGCTTATCATTTAGGGGACGAGTTACATGTAAATTCATTTCCAACACTTTTTAAAGCCCGATCACTTTTGATAAATAATCAAAATTCGATATTGTTTAAGTTAAATAAAAAGCGCCATTTTTATTTTGTAAACGATAATCTTTCTTACAATCAAAAAATAGATAAAATGGTTTGGCGTGGAGGGGCTTATCAAGAAAACAGAAAAAGATTTGTTGAATTGTTTTGGAATCATCCATTGTTTGAAATTGGACAAACAAACAAGCCTATTCAAAATGTACCTTGGCAAAAAAAATACATGTCGGTTAAGGAACAATTACAATATAAATTTATTTATTGTGGAGAAGGAAATGATGTTGCAACCAATTTAAAATGGGCAATGAGTAGTAATTCCTTAGTTTTTATGCCAAAACCAACCTGCGAAACATGGTTTATGGAAGGTGTTTTAATTCCTAATGTGCATTATGTTGAAATTCAATCAGATTTTAGTGATTTGATAGAAAAAATGAATTATTATTTCCAAAACCCAAACCAAGCAAAATTAATAATTAATAATGCTCATCAGCATGTTAATCGTTTTAAAAATAAAGATTTAGAAGATTATTTGTGTATTAAAGTTTTAGAAAAATATTTAGAATTATCCAATCAAATAGAATTTATTAAATTTTTAAATTAATCTTCCACGTAAAAAGGAATATCCAGTTGATTACCAAATTCATCTACCAAAACCAGTTGGTTTTTTCCTGGAGATGGTTGTATGGCTTGTTGGTGAGGTTGTTGGGTTTCACCTATAAATTCGTAGTTTAAATGCCAAAATAATTTGGTGTTTTGCAGGGTATGGGCTTGTATAATCATAAATTCTTTTTCTCCTTCGATATTAATTGGGATTTTTACTCTAGAGTTTTTACTAGGATAATCCACATTTATGCTATTTTCTGCTGTATAACACATAGGGTGTAAAGGTGGTAAAGGAATGTATCCCATGGCGTTCATTTTATAATAATATGCAGATAGTGCATTGATGTTTAAATAAGGTTTTGACAATTTAGTATTACCAGGATAACAATTTTTAAAAACCCTAAATTCTTCTGTTTCATCTAGCCAAAATCTTTTATAAAAATTTTGAACTGGTAAATTTTGAACGTTTTCTGGCAATAAAATATCGGTTATTTCTGGACTATCTTCGTTGGCTAAGTAACCAGTTTTTTTGCAAATTGCAAAACTTTGAAGTTTTGTTTTAGGAGCAGTAAACCAAGAAGAATTATTTAAAGCATTAAAAATACTAAATAAAACAGGGCCAGCATATGTAGTTCCTGTTAATCCGGTTTTTCCCTCTCCAGTAGCATTTCCAACCCAAATACCAACAGCATATTTTCCATTAACACCAACTGCCCAAGCATCACGATGTCCGAAACTGGTGCCAGTTTTCCATGCAACTTTTTTACTTCCTCCAAATAGTTTCCAACCATCTTCTTCTCTGGGTCGGTTTACATTACTTAAAATTTCAAGAATTTGATAAGCACTAAATAAAGAAATGGTTGAGGGAAGTTGATATATATGATCACTTTGTAAATTATATCCAAATTTGATTTTTCCTTTAAATGATTTTTCATTTCCAACAGAGTTTGCTAAAAGTGCGTAAGCTGCTGTTAAATCAAATAAACTACATTCAGCTCCTCCTAAAATTAAAGATAAACCATAATGTTGAGCACTTTGGTTAATGGAATTAAATCCGATTTTTTTTAGTTCATCTTTAAATCGTGAAACTCCATATTCACCTAATAAAGTAACTGCTGGTAGATTTAATGATTGTGTTAATGCATCCTGAAAACTTACTAATCCTAAAAATTTTTTACTATAATTTTGTGGACGAAATCCTCTGTAACTAATTGGTATATCATACAATAATGAAGTTTTAATTTTTGTTCCATCAGTTAAAGTCATTCCATATAAAAAAGGTTTTAAGGTACTTCCAGTACTTCTTTTAGCTTGTGCTATATCTACATAGTTTTCACTTTTGTTTTGTGGAGATAATATATTACCAACATAGGCAATAAGTTCCATTTTTTCTACATCCATCACAACAACACTAATATTGTTCACAAAATTATTTTGAAATTGCTCACTAAATCTTGAGGCTTTATTTAAAACCATTTCCTGAATATTTTCTTGAATAGAAGAGTGAAATACTTTTCCTTTTCCATATAGTTGCTCCATATAATTTAAAAAATGAAAGCATTTTTGTTCAATAACAGGTGCAGCTAGTGGTATTTTTTCTTGTTTAGCTAATTGTAAATCTTCTTTATTAATATAGCCTTTAGAATAAATTTTATCTAGTAAAAAATTCCTTTTTTTTTCAAGCGATTCTGCTCTTACTCCTGGGTATAATAATCCAGGAGCATTAGGTAAAACAGCTAATAAACACGACTCTGCCCAAGATAAATCAAAAGGTGAACGCTTATAATATCTCCAAGATGATGCTGATACTCCTACAATATTTCCACCCATAGGAGCATAAGACAAATACATTTTTAAAATTTCATTTTTACTGTATTTTAAATCAATTAAAATGGCAAAATAAATTTCTTTAATTTTTTCCCAATAAGTTCGTTTAGGATTACCTAAAGCTAACCTTACTAATTGCATTGTTATGGTACTTCCACCTCTTTTTTTTCTGTTGTGATTAATGTTTGAACGAAAAGCTTTTACTATAGATATTGGATTAATTCCCCAGTGTTGATTAAAATATTCATCTTCAAATGTAATAATTGCCTTACTTAATTTGGGAGGTAAGCTATCTATTTCAGGGAATCGCCATTGTTCATCATTTGCTATTTTTGCAGATAATAACTCTCCGTTAGTGCAAAATAAAACGCTAGAATGAGATTTGTTAAATAATGGATTAGGTAAAAACCAATACCCGCTAAAAAAGAAAATTAAAGCAATAATTAAAATAATTATTGTTTTAAAATACTTTTTAGCTCTAAAAATCTGCCAGTTTGTCATTTAATTTATTAACTTTGTACACGATTTAATCAATAGTTTACGAAGATATTTTAAAAAAATGGAAGAAAAAATCATAGACGAAAACCGTCAGGGTGAAATTTTAATGCACGATAGTTTAAATAAGGGCAATAAAAAAATGTTTATTGAGAGTTATGGATGCCAAATGAACTTTTCGGATAGCGAAATAGTTGCTTCTGTAATGCATGAAGAAGGTTATTCACCAACAGATACTTTAAAAGATGCTGATATAGTTTTTATTAATACATGTTCTATTAGAGAAAATGCTGAATTAACTATACGTAAGCGATTAAAACAAATTAGCGAGGATAAAACCAAAAATCCTAATATAAAAGTGGGTATTTTAGGTTGTATGGCTGAGCGCTTAAAAAGTAAGTTGTTAGAAGAAGAAAAATTAGTGGATTTAGTGGCTGGACCAGATGCTTATCGAAAGTTACCTGAGTTGGTAAATGAAGTTGAAGGTGGGGAAAAGGCAGTAAATGTTGTTTTGTCTCGTGAAGAAACATACTCCAATATTGATCCTTTCCGTATTAATTCTAATGGTATTACAGCTTTTGTATCTATTATGAGAGGTTGTGATAATATGTGTACGTTTTGTGTTGTTCCTTTTACTAGAGGAAGAGAGCGAAGCAGAGATCCTTACTCCATTGTTGAAGAGGCTGCCAAATTATATCAACAGGGATATAAAGAAGTAACTTTATTAGGACAAAATGTGGATAGTTATAGATGGTCGGATAATCCAGATTTAATGGGTAAGGCTTTAAAAGAAGCTCCAAGGGATGAAGTAGTTGATTTTGCTAAGTTATTAGTTATGGTAGCTGAAATTTCTCCAGAATTACGCGTTCGTTTTACAACATCTCATCCAAAAGATATTACCGATGATGTTTTGTATGCAATGGCAAAATATGAAAATATTTGTAATTATATTCATTTACCTGCACAAAGTGGTAATTCTAGAGTTTTGGAATTAATGAACAGAACTTATACTAGGGAGTGGTATTTAGATAAAGTAAAAAGAATTAGAGAATTAATTCCAGATTGTGGAATTTCTACAGATATTATAACTGGTTTTTGTACTGAAACTAAGGAAGAACATCAAGATACAGTGAGTTTAATGGAATTTGTAGGATATGATATGGCTTATATGTATTATTATTCTGAACGACCAGGTACATTAGCAGCAAAAAAATATATAGATGACGTTTCTTTAGAAGATAAAAAAAGAAGATTACAAGAAATTATAAATATTCAAAATCGTAAAAGTTTAGAGAATTACCAAAAAAGTGTTGGTAAAACTTATAAAGTTTTAATTGAAAGTGTTGCCCGTAAATCTGATCAGCAATTATTCGGAAGAAATTCCCAAAATCAAGGAATAGTTTTTCCAAGAGAAAATCACCAATTAGGTACTTATGTATGGGTAAAAATTAATAAATGTACACAGGCTACATTGATAGGCGAAGTAGTGGAAGCTCCTCAGAATTAATGTAATAAATCATGAATGCAACGCTAACAGGAATAAAACAACGTTTTGGGATTATCGGTAACTCTGATAATTTAAATCGTGCTTTGGATGTAGCTATGCAAGTTGCACCAACTGATTTAAGTGTTTTAATTACAGGAGAAAGTGGAAGTGGAAAAGAAGCTTTTCCTAAAATTATTCATGCTTTAAGTGTTCGTAAACATCAACAATACATAGCAGTAAACTGTGGTGCTATTCCTGAAGGAACGATTGATTCTGAGTTATTTGGACACGAAAAAGGTTCGTTTACTGGTGCTATAGAAAGTAGAAAGGGATATTTTGAAGAGGTTAATGGTGGAACAATTTTTTTGGATGAAGTAGGGGAATTACCTATGAGTACTCAAGCTAGGTTGTTACGTGTTTTGGAATCTGGAGAATATATTAAAGTGGGGTCGAGTAAGGTTTTGAAAACTGATGTTCGCGTAATTGCTGCAACTAATGTGAATATTCCTGAAGCTATAAAAAAGGGTAAGTTTAGAGAAGATTTATATTATCGTTTAAATACAATTCCTATTATCGTGCCTCCTTTACGTAATAGAGGAAACGATATGGTTTTGTTGTTTAAAAAATTTGCTATGGATATGGCAGAAAAATACCAAATGCCTCCCATAAAATTAACTCCTGAGGCAGAAGAGGTTTTAGTTCAATATCGTTGGCCTGGAAATATCCGTCAGCTTAAAAATATTTCGGAACAAATATGTGTTTTAGAGGAAAAAAGAAGTATTGATGGTGATACTTTATTAAAATACATTCCTGATGCTCAAGGTGATTCCCTTCCTGTTTTGTTTAATAAAATCAATTCATTTACTTCAAGTGATGGAAAGTTGGATGAAGAAGAATTTAAACGGGAGAGAGAAATATTTTACAAGGTTTTATTTGATATGAAAACAGATATCAATGAATTGAAAAAATTATTGGTGGATATTATTCAAAATGGAACCGAGAATATTAATATTGAAGATAAAGCATTAGTGCAAAAGATTTTTGAAGATGTACAACAACAAGATAAGTCTTCTTTGGTTTTTAATGCACCATTGCATAAAAATACAAGCTTTGTTAGGCCTTCTGTTGATTTTGTAGAAGATGAGTTCGAGGATTCGGAGGAGTTGGTGGAAGAATCATTTTCATTGGTAGATAAAGAAAAAGAGTTAATTGTAAAGGCCTTAGAAAAATGTAAGGGAAAACGAAAAATTGCAGCTAAGGAATTAGGGATTTCTGAGCGCACTTTGTACCGAAAAATTAAAGAATTTAATTTAGATTTATAGATATGTTTAAACTTATTGTTCGATATTTTCTTGCTTGTGTAGTTATTGCTCAATTAACATCATGTGTAGGAGCTGGATATACTTTTAAAGGAGGAATTATTCCAGGTAAAACTTTCAGTATGAATGCATTTTCTAATAATGCTTCAATTATTAATCCAAGCTTAAGTTTTTTAACAGTAGATGCACTCCGACAAAAAATACTTAGTGAGTCAAGTTTAAAATTTACAGAATCAGACGGTGATGCACATTTTGAAGGAACCATTACAGGATATGCAATTACACCAATACAAGCTACTGGTAATAGAATTTCGGCGCAAAGTAGATTAACAATTAGTGTTCAGGTTGTTTATACTAATTTAGCAAACGATAAAATTAATTACAATAAAACTTTTTCGGATTTTGATGATTTTGATAATACTGTTGATTTTGCATCAGTAGAATCTCAATTGGTGGATAAAATATTGAAAAAATTAGTAGATCAAATATATAATGCAGCAATGGAGGATTGGTAATCTTAATTGTATTGTTTTTAAGTGAGATATGAATAAAGAAATTTTACGCAATTATTGGAAAAAACCACATTCTGTTGATCTAACACATTTAAATGAGTTATATCGCTTGTGTGAGGAATATCCCTTTGCTGTGGGATTAAAACAATTGTATTGCAAAGCTTTAATTGTTCATCAGGATTTAAATTTCGAAAAGGTTTTAAAATTAACAGCAATTCAAACTGCACAACGTGGTACTTTGCGTTCTTGGCTAATCAACGATTTTCATTCAAATGATAAATATTTATATCCTCTTCTTCCTGCTGTAGAAGAAGAGGAAGAAGAGGATTTTACTTCTGTTAAAGAAATAAAAGAAGAAGTTCAAACAATACATTCTAATCATGAATCTGTTTTAAAAATAGTTTCTGAAGATAAAGAATTTCCTAACGAAAATAATGTTGTTTCTGAACTATCACCAGTTGCAAATTTATCAATTGAGGAAAATACAGAACAAAAAATTGATAATACAATATCAGAAAAACAAAGTATTAATTTAATTGAAAATAAACCTATTTCTAAAGAGGAGACTCATGAAAATGAAGTTAAATGGGAGGATATTAAACCTATTCAATTAACATTGTTACCTGTTCCTGAGGTAGCTAAAGATAAAGAGCAATTCAATGAACTTCGAACTGTAGAAGATACAATAGTTTCTCAAGAAATTAAAGGAAATTTAAATGAAGTTAGAGAAGTAATAGATGAAGTATCTGTTGAACAAAATGAATTTATTTTAATTGATAATGAAGTTATTAATTATGATAAAAATAATGAATCTGATGTTTTAGATCAACAAATTTTAAATGCAGCAATTTTAGGGTCGAGCTATCAAATTTCAGAGGGAGATAATCTTAAAGAAAAAACGATTGGAAAAAATAAAACAACTTTTGTAGATTGGTTTGACAGAATAGAAAAAGGTGATTTAAATGATGAGGAAATTGAGTTTAGAAAAAAAGCCGAAAAAATTATTGATCAGTTTTTAGCTAAACAACCTAAAATAAAAATTAAAAAAGAGTTTTATTCTGCTGATAATTATGTTAAAAAAGGTTCGGAGGAAAATGATGATATAATTTCTGAAACTTTAATTAAAATTTATATCCAGCAAGGTCATGTTCAAAAAGCAATTGATGGCTACAGTAAATTAGCTCTTAAATTTCCCGAAAAATCCAAATATTTTCAATCTGAAATTGAAAAATTAAAATAAGATTAATTTTCTTATTTTATTTAACTTGATTCCACGCTCATTAAATTAGAATGTTTCTAAATAAAGTAATTTTAATAAAATTTACCAATTTTAAAAAATAGCTATTTCAATATTTAAACACTTGTTTAACAAACACTTGTAAATGTATAACAATAGTAAACATTGTATTGTTTATATCAAAATAACAAACACCTATTTAAAGCTAACAATATGTTGCTTAAATTTGCACCCAAAATAATTTATAACCTAAAAATAATTCTATGAGCAATTCTGGTTTGGGAAAATCATCAATCGGTAGAAAAGTCTTGATGGCACTTTCGGGATTCTTCCTTTTATTTTTCCTTTTACAACACTTATTAATTAACATGTTATCTGTAATCAGTGCAGATTTATTTAATGAAGCTTCTCATTTTATGGGAACCAATCCTTTGGTGCAGTTTTTATTACAGCCAGTATTAATTTTTGGTGTAGTTTTTCACTTAGCAATGGGTATGTATTTAGATGCAAAAAACAAATCGGCTCGTCCGGTGAAGTACTCTGCTTCTAATCCTCAAAACAACTCTAGTTGGATGAGTAGAAATATGATTATTACAGGTGTAATGATTATGTTGTTTTTAGGTTTACACTTTTACGATTTTTGGATTCATGAAATGGTAGAAAAATATGTTGAAGGTGATATGACAGGTTTGGATGAATTTGGAAATTTTAGATATCATGGTGAATTAATTGAAAAATTCCACGGACAACCTGTAAGAGTTTTATTATATGTAGCATCATTTGTGTTTTTATCTTTACACTTATTACATGGTTTTGCTTCTGCTTTTCAATCGGTTGGTTTCCGTCACACAAAATACACTCCAACTATCGCTAAGTTAGGTAAAATTTATGCTATTGCTGTTCCAGCTTTATACATTTTTATAGCAGTTTTCCATTTTATTAACGGTTAAAATATTTAAGTATGTCTGTATTAGATGCTAAAATTCCAGCAGGTCCTGTAAAAGATAAATGGACTTATCATAAAAGTAAAATTAATGTAGTTAACCCTGCTAATAAAAGATTAATTGATGTAATTGTTGTTGGTACTGGTTTAGCTGGTGGTTCGGCAAGTGCTTCATTAGCCGAAATGGGTTACAATGTAAAAGCATTTTGTTATCAAGATTCTCCTCGTCGTGCGCACTCTATTGCTGCTCAAGGGGGTATTAACGCAGCAAAAAATTACCAAAATGATGGTGATTCCACTTACAGATTATTTTACGATACTGTTAAAGGTGGTGATTACCGTGCACGTGAAGCAAACGTTTATCGTTTAGCGGAGGTTTCGGCTAGTATCATCGACCAATGTGTTGCGCAAGGTGTTCCTTTTGCAAGAGATTACGGTGGTTTGTTAGATAACCGTTCGTTTGGTGGGGTATTGGTTTCTCGTACTTTTTATGCTAAAGGACAAACTGGTCAGCAATTGTTATTAGGTGCTTATTCTGCAATGAATCGCCAAATAAATAAAGGTAAAATCAAAATGTATAGCCGACATGAAATGTTGGATTTAGTAATTGTAAATGGAAAAGCAAGAGGTATTATTGCAAGAAATTTAGTTACGGGTGAAATCGAAAGACATTCGGCTCATGCAGTAGTTTTAGCTACAGGTGGTTATGGTAATGTATTCTTTTTATCTACCAACGCAATGGGTTCTAATGTGTCTGCTGCTTGGAAAGCGCATAAAAAAGGTGCGTTTTTTGCAAATCCTTGTTATACTCAAATTCACCCAACTTGTATTCCTCGTTCTGGTGATGACCAAGCTAAATTAACTTTAATGTCTGAATCTTTAAGAAATGACGGAAGAATTTGGGTTCCTAAAAAGTTAGAAGACGCACAAGCGATTAGAGAAGGTAAATTAAAACCTACTCAATTAAAAGAAGAAGATAGAGATTATTACTTAGAAAGAAGATATCCTTCTTTTGGTAACTTAGTGCCAAGAGACGTTGCTTCTAGAGCTGCTAAAGAAAGGTGTGATGCTGGTTTTGGTGTAAATGCTACTGGTGAAGCCGTTTATTTAGATTTTGCTGCAGCTATTGAGCGTTATGGAGCAACTGAGGCTAGAATTACTGGTCAGGATGAAAATAATAAAGAATTGGTAATTAAATTAGGTAAAAAAATCGTTGAAGCGAAATATGGTAACTTATTTCAGATGTACGAAAAAATTACCGACCAAAATCCTTACGAAACTCCAATGATGATTTATCCAGCTGTACACTATACTATGGGTGGTATTTGGGTAGATTATAACTTAATGACAACAGTACCAAATTGTTATGCAATTGGTGAAGCAAACTTCTCTGAGCATGGTGCTAACCGTTTAGGTGCTTCGGCGTTAATGCAAGGTTTAGCGGATGGTTATTTTATTTTACCTTATACTATTGGTGATAGTTTAGCAAATGATATTCGTACAGGTCCTATTCCTACTAATACGCCAGAGTTTGATGCTGCTGAGAAAGAGGTTAGAGAGCGTATCGAAAAATTTGCGAATAATAAAGGAACTAAATCTGTAGATTATTTCCATAAAAAATTAGGAAAAATTATGTGGGATAAGTGTGGTATGGCTAGGAATGAACAAGGCTTAAAAGAAGCAATTGAGGAATTAAAAGCTTTAAAAGAAGAGTTTTGGAATGAGGTAAGAGTTCCTGGTGATATCAATGGATTAAATCCAGAATTGGAAAAAGCGGGTAGAGTTGCAGATTTCATTGAACTAGGGCAGATGTTTGCTTTAGATGCTTTAGAAAGAAGAGAGTCTTGTGGAGGTCATTTCCGTGAAGAAATGCAAACTGAAGATGGTGAAGCTTTAAGAGATGATGAAAATTTTGCATATGTTGCTGCTTGGGAATGGACTGGTACATCAGAACAACCTAAATTAAATAAGGAAATGTTAGAGTTTAATGATGTTAAACTAACACAACGTTCTTACAAATAATCTACACTAAATGTAAAACGCCTTTTAAATAAAGGCATAAAACAAAAAGATATGAACTTGACATTGAAAATTTGGAGACAAAAAAACTCTAAAGCCGAAGGGAAAATGGAAACTTACAGCTTAGCGAATGTAAGTCCTGATTCTTCTTTCCTAGAAATGATGGATCAATTAAATGATAAGTTAAATAACGAGGGTATTGAACCAATTGCTTTTGATCATGATTGTAGAGAAGGTATTTGTGGTATGTGTTCTTTACACATTAACGGTCGTCCTCATGGTCCAGATACAGGTATTACAACTTGTCAGTTACACATGAGAACTTTCAAAGATGGTGATACTATTGTAATCGAGCCTTGGAGATCAGCTGCTTTTCCTGTAATTAAAGATTTAGTTGTGGATAGATCAGCATTTGATAGAATTCAACAAGCTGGAGGTTATATTTCGGTTAATACTTCTGGAAATACTTTAGATGCTAACGCAATTCCAATTCCTAAATACGATGCAGATAGAGCATTTGATGCGGCAACTTGTATTGGTTGTGGAGCATGTGTTGCAGCATGTAAAAATGCATCAGCAATGTTATTTGTTTCTGCTAAGGTTTCTCAGTTTGCTTTATTACCTCAAGGTAGAGTAGAAGCAAGTAGAAGAGTTCAAAATATGGTTAAACAAATGGATTCTGAAGGTTTTGGTAATTGTACGAACACAGGAGCTTGTGAAGTAGAATGTCCAAAAGGAATTTCTTTAGATAATATTGCAAGAATGAATCGTGAATTCTTAAAAAGTAATTTCGACGCTAGCGCTAAATAATTACAACAATTATATTGTATATAAAAAGCCTGCTTTAAGCAGGCTTTTTTGTTTAAGTATTGATATAATCTTAAAGTTGAGGGATTGCGTTATAATTATCGGTGTACTGACTGTAAAAACGGAATAAATAATCATGATATTCGTGTTTGTTTTGTGTTAAAGATTGTACCGTTTTTAACGGAATATCATTTACATCTAAAATCATTAAGCCATCTAATGCATTGTTAAATTTAGGGTCTTGGTTAAAACCAATAATTTTAGCATTTTGCGCAAGATATTTTTTAAATAAAACAGGAACTTTAATTTTTCCACCTTCAATTTCATCAATTAGCTTATCCAATTTTTGTAAATCATTATTGGTATAATCAATAAACATTCTGTAATCTTTATTGGCATATTTAGTTTTATACTTTTTGCGCGATTTAATCATTTTAGCCTTTTCGAAATCGAAATAATTAGTTTTTAAAAAATCAATGATTAAACTTTTTGATAAATCTGAGTATTGATTGGAAATGCTCACCGGACCAATAATGTATCTGTACTCTGAGTTATTAGCCAAAACCATCATTATTCCTTTCCATAAACAAAATAAAGGAAAGGCTTTTTTTTGATATTCTTCCACAACAAAACTTCTGCCTAATTCAATACTTTCGTTTAAAATGGGATTAAATACTTTTTTAAATTTAAATAAGGAATTTAGGTAAAAGCCTTGTTTTTTATATGTTTGTAAAATATCCTTACCTTTTCCTATACGATAACCACCAACAATTTTACTATTCACTCTGTCCCAAATAAATAACTGGTCGTAATATAAATCGTATTGATCTAAATCCATACATTTACCAGTACCTTCTCCAACAGATCTAAAGGTTTTTTCGCGTAAAACACCAATTTGCTGGATAATTTTAGGGATTTTATTTGTTGGTGCAGCGTAAACATCATAATCGCCCCAGTCAAATAATTTATAATCACCTAAACTATTAATTTCGTTGTGCAAAATTAAATCGTTCACTTCTTCATCAATATTGCTTAATTTTTTAATTGGATATTCAGGGAATTTAAAAAACTTTTTTACATCTACAGTATGCCCTAAAGCATAGGTTTTAGCACGTAAAAATTTACCAAAAGTTGTTGTGTCTAAATGGTATAAATTATCCGATGGGTGAATTGTTTTACCCACACGAACTTTTATTGTTGTATTTTTTTTATTAAAAATTTCGGATGGTAATTTTATAGTTCGCAAAGCAGGATTAATTAATCCTAATAAGTGAAACGATAATGAATTAGAACCATGAAAATAAATAGGGACAACTGGAACATCAGCATTTTTGATTAATTTAATTATAGAAATCTTCCATTCACTATCAGTAATTGTTTTAAATTTTTGAAATGACGAAACTTCACCAGCAGGAAAAATCCCAATACATGCACCATTTTTTAATTCCTTAATAGCGTTTTTAGTTCCAGAATAGCTAGACGATTTAATACTTTTACCAAAGGGATTTACAGGTAATAAATAAGGAGTTAATGGTTTTATTTTATGTAATAAAAAATTCCCCATAATTTTAAAATCTGGACGTTTTTTAAGCAATAAATAAATTAAAATCAATCCATCAATTGCTCCGTAAGGATGGTTACAAACTATTATAAATGGACCTTTTTTGGGAATATTATCCAGCTCTTTCTCCAAATAATCTATTTGTACACCTATGTTTTTTAATGTATTTTCGATAAAACGCTGGGTATCTAAATCAAATGCGTCCGAGTATAATTTATTTATTTCATCAATTTTAAACATTTTACTCAATATTTGGTTGATGTTTTTGGAAGGAAATTTATGAGTTCCAATTGCTTTACTAAAATCTTGTTCGCTTATTAATGGTTCCATATTATACAATTTATTTTTTTTACTAAACTATAGTATAATTGTAGTTTTTGATTTAAGCCATTTTTAAATTTAGGTTAATATTTTTATACTTTGTTAACTAATTGTAATTAGCATTTTGATTTGATTTAAATTAATTAACCAAGCTTTGTTAACTTATGTTTTTAAATAGGTATTTTTAAGCAAATCAATTATTTTATATTTGTTTTGTTTTAAAATTCACTTATAACATTAAAGAATTATGTCGAAAATTAACCTTAATAAAAAATCAATTAAATTTTTAGAGGATTATATTAACAATCCTTCTCCAACTGGTTTTGAAGCCGAAGGACAAAAAATGTGGTTGAACTATATTAAACCTTACATTGATGATTATATTGTAGATAATTACGGTAGTGTGGCAGCAATTATAAATCCAAAAGCCGAATTTAAAGTTGTAATAGAAGCGCATGCTGATGAAATTAGTTGGTTTGTTCATTATATCACTAAGGATGGGTATATTTATGTGCGACGTAATGGTGGTTCTGATCATCAAATTGCACCTTCCAAACGTGTAAATATTCATACAGAAAAAGGTTTGGTGAAAGCAGTTTTTGGTTGGCCTGCAATTCATACGCGTACTTCTGGAAAAGAAAAATCGCCGGAGTTAAATAATATTTGTTTAGATTGTGGAGCGAAAAACAAAGAGGAAGTAGAAAAATTAGGTGTTAGAGTAGGGGATGTAGTTACCTACGAAGACGAGTTTATGATTTTAAATGATAGATACTA